>OGLM01003712.1_pt1 | contig 12082 bp, 10 predicted proteins | sample 1572531 | NCBI WGS metagenome assembly OGLM01 (sample SAMEA2581909, study PRJEB24529) | metagenome | biome: Human gut stool | place: China | collected 2011 | reverse complement strand
GCGTCGGCGTGCCGACGCTGCGCGATATTGCAAAAGAGCTTTCAAAGCCGGGGCGCGACCCGCGCGACGAACTGCCCGCGCCCATCCTGCGCACGGATGTGCTGGACATCAAGGACTTAAAGCCCGGCATGGTGCTCACCGGCACGGTGCGCAACGTCATCGACTTCGGCGTGTTCGTGGATATCGGCGTGCATCAGGACGGTCTGGTCCACATTTCGCAGGTGTGCAACAAGTTCATCAAGCACCCGAGCGAGGCCGTTGCCGTCGGTGACGTGGTGAAGGTCGTGGTGCTTGACGTGGACGAAAAGAAGCACCGCATTTCCCTCTCCATGAAGCAGGTCCCCGAAGAATAAAGGAAGCGCGCGGTACGGCCGCGCGCTTCCTTTATTCCTGCTCCAGCTCGTCCTTTCCGATCGCCATGTCCTTCCACTGCTCGGGCAGGGCGTGGGAGATGAGCGGAAAGACATTCTCCGTGTCCGCCGTCGGCTGGATGTTGTAGGTGCCGTACTTGTTCACCAGGTCGGCGCAGCTCTCCGGCTGACCGAACACCGGGTCGGCAAACGGCGCATCGGGAAAGGGATAGTGCGTGCGCTCCTTCTTTTCCTTGCTCATAAAAAGATCACCTCCGGACTATCTTGCCCGCAGGTGATCCCTTTTATGCTTTATCCGTGCAGCGTCGGCGGGTACACGCCCGCGTCATGCAGCGCCCTGAGCGCCGCGGCGACCGCGTCCTTATCCTCGTGATAGGTCATGCCGAACCATTTCGCGTCGGAGTGCAGCACGCTGACGCGCAGCTGGCCCTTTTCGATCAGCTCGCCGACCATGCTCGGCAGCAGGCATTCCTTCTTGAGCTCGCCCGCCGGGAGCGCGTGGAGAAAGGCGTTGAAATACTCCTCCAGCTTCGTGAAGATCCACGGCGTGAAGCCCCAGAAATTCATAGACACCGGCGTATCGGGCGCGTAAACGTCGCCCTCCGGATTTTTGTCCACGTCGCGGATGGTGCCGTCTGGAAATACCGTGAGCTTGAAGGTCTCCACAACGCGGTCGAGCTTCCCGTCCGTCACATGGCACACGCCGCGCGTCACGCTGCCGTGTTCGCTGACAGTCTTATCCAGGCGGTAGCCGACCATGGTCGCCTCGCCCTCGGCCTTGAGCCTCCCAAGCTCCTCGTAGATCACACGGAAGGCGTCCACACCGTAGTAATCGTCGGCGTTGATGACGATAAACGGCTCGCTGACGCAGCTCCGCGCACAGAGCACGGCGTGCCCCGTGCCGAAGGGCTTGGTGCGCTCCGCCGGAATGGAATAGAATGCCGGCACGCTGGAAAAGTCCTGATAGGCATAGCAGACCTCGACCGGCGATCCGTCCGCCGCCGTCATGCCGGCGACACGCCTGCCGCAGAGCGTCTCCACCAGCTCGCGCATCTCGGGCTTGATGATGAACACCACCTTGGTAAAGCCTGCGCGGATCGCGTCGTAGATGGAGTATTCCATCAAAATTTCACCGTCGGGACCGATGCCGTCCACCTGCTTGCTGCCGCCGTAGCGCGAGCCCATGCCCGCCGCCATAATGACCAGCGCTGCTTTCATAAAAACAAAACTCCTCTCAAAGTTCTCGATCTCTTTTTCTCCGGGCGCGCACTGCGCGCTCATCTTCGCCCATCATAGCGTATCCGAACCGGCATTGCAACCGTCTTTTTCGTCTCTTGTCTTTTGCCGCAGGCGTGTTATACTGGTGTAACTATTTCTTAACACCGAGGTCACACCATGGAAGGATTTCTGCACGCGGTCTCTTCCGTCACCATCATCCTGCTGCTGACGGCGACGGGCTATTTCTGCGCGGCCAGGGGCTGGATGGGCCCGCAGGCCAAGGCCTTTATCGGCAAGTTCACGCTCTCTGTCGCCATCCCCTGCATGTCGGTCTACGGGCTGACGAATAACCTGACCCGTGATCTTCTGGTTCAGTCGGGCAGCTTTCTGCTCGTGCCGCTGCTCGGCACCGTGGTCATCACGATCCTGTCACTGCTCGTCGGCAGGCTCTTGAAGCTGCCGCGCAAAAAGCTCGGCGTTTTTATGATGATGTGCTCGGTGTCGAACGCCATCTTCGTCGGCCTTGCGATGTGCACCGAGCTCTTTGGCGACACCTGCACGCCCTACGTCATGCTCTACTACCTCGTCAACACCAGCTTTGTCCAGCTGCTGTTTCTCTCGCTTGTGCGCTGGTCGGGCGAGAGCCGCGGCTTTGACCTCAAGATGCTCCAGAAATTCCTGACCACCCCCGCCGTCATCGCCGTTTTCGTCGGCCTCGCGCTCGTGTGGTTTGAAGTGAGGCTCCCCTCGCTCGTGATGAGCTACTGCCGCTATATGAACAACCTCGTCACGCCGCTGGCGCTGCTGCTCACGGGCTATATCATCCACGACATCGGGCTCAAAAATGTCCGGCTCGACCGCGACTTAGGCATCGCGATGATCTTCCGCTTCCTGCTCGCGCCGGCGCTCTCGGTCGCGCTGTGCAGGGCGTTCGGCGTGACGGGCCTTGCTCACGACGTGCTCATCGTCGAAACGGCGATGCCGGTCGTGACGCAGACGGTCGTCGCCGCCGCGGAATACGGCGCGGACGAGGAATTCGCCGCGCAGGGCGCGGCGCTCTCCACGATCGCGTGCTTCGTCGTGATTCCCGTGCTGATGCTGATTTTGTAATCAAAAAAGTGGCAAAGCCACTTTTTTGAGAAGGTTTCGCTGCGTTCTGTGCCTCGGTTGTCCGCTAAAAGCGGACAATTCGACCTTACACCGTTGCGGCACTACGATTCCCGCGCCCTTGCAGGCGCGCCAATCGTGCCGCTTCCTCGAAACCGACTTGCTGTTTCCGCCGCTGGCGGCACTTCGCCGGTTTCCACTTTGCGCAAAGAGCTTTCTGCCAGAAGGTGAATTGCCCCGCAGCGGGCAAGAGAAGCCCCTCTGGAGGGCGCACATGTCGCGGCGGAAAACCGATTTGAATTTGTTTCGTGCCGTGCGCGGCACCTGGGCAGCCGTTGGCAGCTTTGCTGCCTTACGGATGCTGCGTACCCCTTGCGGGTAAAAACTCTGCGAGGCTCTCTACCCTGAAAAGAATTCCGCGCCGCGGGCGCGGGATTCTTTTTGTTTTCAATTTCCGATCAGTGCGGACAGGCCGCCGGTTCTCAGTTCGTCTTTGTAGTAGTTGAGCTCATCGCCGATGAGCTCGTCGAGCACGCGCATGCCCAGCACCTCGACAGGGGCCTTGTCGTCCGTCAGGATGCAGCTTCCGCCCTCATAGGGCGTGAGCTTCGAGTAGACCGTGCGCATCATATCGGCATAGTCGCTGTCCTTGAGCTTTGCGATGCTGCACAGGAACGTCTCCTCCCAGTCATCCGCGTTCGTGCAGAAGACCTCGGTATTCGTGTTGCCCCTCACCGGCGCGGTGACGGTGTGCTGGAAGACACTCGCCATCGTGTCGCAGAGGTATTCGTTGATCGAGCCGTCCTCCGCGGACGTCATGTTGAGGTTCACGACCATCACGCCGTTCGGCTTCAAATGAGAGCGCACTTCATTGAAAAACTCGACGCTCGAGAGCTGGAACGGGATGGTGATATCCTGATAGGCGTCCACCATGATGACGTCAAACTTCTCCTTCGACGCGGCAAGGTACGCGCGCCCGTCCTCGACCGCGACGGTCACGCTGCCCGGAAGTCCGAAGTAGTCCGTCGCGATGCCGGCAATTTTTTTGTCGATCTCCGCGCCCTGCACACTCGCGCCGGGGAAATAGCGCGTGCAGTAGCTCGCGTACGTGCCAGAGCCCATGCCGAGGATCATCACGCTGCGGTTTTCGTTGTCCGTGCCGTCCATGCCCGCCATGCAGGGCGCGGCGAGCGCGTAGTCATAGTACATGCCCGTCAGCGCGTCGCCCTTGACCTGCACGCTCTGCACACCGAAGAGCACGTTCGTCGAGAGCGTCGTGCGCTTCGCGTCGTCCTGCACCTGCAAATAGTTGTAGATGGACTCGTCCTCAAGCGTGATGTCGCTCTGCCAGAAGGCGAAGCTGTAAGACGGCAGGGCAAAGCACAGTCCAGCGATCAAAAGGACGGAGACGATCCCCGGCACGCTCTTTTTCTTCTCGAACACGAAGTACGCGATGCCGATGGCCGCGAGCACACCGGAGAAGATCAAAAACGTTGCCGCCGTGCCGACGGCGGGGATCGTCACAAACGTCGGCACGAAGGTTCCGATGATGCTGCCGATGGTGTTGAGCGCGTTGAGCCTGCCCACGGTCTTGCCTGTGTCGTCGAGATTGTCGACCGTGAAGCGCGTGAGCGACGGCGTGACGGTGCCGAGCAGCACGCACGGGAACGCGAAGATCACAAGGCACGCCGCGAGCGCCGCCCAGACGAGGAAGTTTTTCGTCACAAAAAGCGCCAGCAGCAGCGAGATGCCCGCGATCAGGTACCGTCCCACAAACGGGATGAGCGCGATCCAGATGGCCGCGATGATGAGGCGGCGGTAGAGCTTATCGGGCGTCGCGCTCCTGTCGGCGAGCTTGCCGCCCCAGACGTTGCCGATGGCCATCGCGATCATAATGACGCCGATGATAACGGTCCACACGATCTGCGACGAGCTGAAGTACGGGGCCATGAGCCTGCTCGCACCGAGCTCGACCGCCATGACGGACATACCGGCAAAAAATTCGGTCAGGTATAAAAAGTATTTGCTGCGGATGAGTTTATTTTCCATGCAGGACCTCCCTGTCGTTTCGTCTGTGCTGTCTTCGGTGCAGACAGAGAAATTATAACATGCCTGAACCGCTTTGCACAACGTTTTTGCCGCGTATTCATTCCCGATGCGCATATTCCCTCTCTGCACGCATATAGATGGAGCAACATGAGTCAGGAGTGTGCTGCATGAAGGGTAACATGGAAGAGCGCGCCTGCGCGCTGGCCGCCTACATCATCGAAAACCGCGCCACCGTGCGCGCCGCGGCAAAAAAGTTCGGCGTGAGCAAGTCCACCGTGCACAAGGACTTACAGGACCGCCTGCCGCAGTTCAACCGCAGCCTATACTTGCAGGTCAAGGAGGTGCTGGAGGTCAACAAGGCCCAGCGCCACATCCGCGGCGGCATGGCCACGCGAAAAAAATACAAGGGATTTTGAAACTTTTTTCGACTTTTTGCGTCTAACATAAGAGTGCGCCCTCCGCGCGGCAAAATTTCTCTTGCACAATTCCGCCGCGCAGGGTAGAATGCATTATTGTAAACCAAAAGAAAAATGATCGGAGCAACAAGATGAGAAAGCAGGACTATTACGAGCCAAGCATCGGCCGCGAAAGCGAGCCGCGCCGCAGGCCGAAGAAAAAGAAGAAACGCGCAAATCGCGGCGAGCGCGTCGTCGTCACGCTTCTGTCGCTTCTTTTCCTGACCGTGGCCGTCGTGGCGACGGTCAAGTACGTCGTGCGCGCGCCTGAGCCCGTCACGGACAACGAGGACCAGCAGACGCAGCAGGACGGCACGGCGGAGGACAGCGACGCCATTCAAACCATTTCTAACGGCAAAGAGCGCAAAAAATACTGCTATACGATCCTCGCCTACGGTGTGGACAACGACGCCGGCGGCAGCGACACGAATATGCTCATGCGCTTTGACGCGGAGGGCAAGAAAATCGACGTCGTCAGCCTGCCGCGCGACACGCTGATGAGCAACGGCCACAAGCTCAATTCCTCCTATAACAACGGCGGCACGGAAAAGCTGCGCAGCAACATTGAAGATATGCTCGGCATTCCCGTGGACTTCTACGTCTCCGTCGACCTGAAGGGGTTCATCGCGCTCATCGACCAGATCGGCGGCGTCGACTTCGACGTGCCCGAGGACATGGACTACGACGACCCCTATCAGGATCTGCACATTCACTTCAAAAAGGGATTGCAGCATCTCAGCGGTCAGCAGTCTATGGAGGTCGTGCGCTTCCGCCACAACTCCGACAAGGATAACCCCGGCTACGGCGGGCGGCAGGATATCGGCCGCATCGGCACGCAGCAGGCGTTTTTGAAAACCGTGGCGCAAAAGCTCATGAAGCTCGAAAATGTTCCCGCGATGGCGGAAACGTTCTTAAAATATGTCAAGACCGACCTGACGCTCGGCAACCTCGTGTGGCTCGCCAACCAGGCGCTCTCCATGGGCGGGACGGACGCCATCAGCTTTGCCACGCTCCCCGGCGACGGCGCGGGCTGGTACAATGGCAAGTCCTTCTACACGCTCTACCCCGAGCAGGTGCTCGAGATGACGAATTCGATGCTCAACCCCTATGTCGCCGACATCACCGCAGACGAACAGAACATTTTAGTCCCGTGATCCCCGTGAAATTTTGAGAATGTGAGAAAGAGAGAGCAAACGCCATGAAGTTCCGCTTTGCGCTGCTTGTCGCGGCGCTCGCGCTTGCGCTGAGCATCAGCGCCTCTGCTTACAGCGAGGAGCCCGCGCAGGACACTGCCGCTCCCGCACAGGAGGAAACGACGACAGACGACAGCGCCCCGTTCGTGCTGCTTCGCGTCTACGAGGGCCAGTTTGCCGACGTGAAAGACGGCGACTGGTTCGCCCCCTCGGTCGTCTCGGCCTATGAATACGGCGTACTCAACGGCCGCGGCGAGAGTTCCTTTGCGCCAAGCGGCAACGTGACGATCGCCGAGCTTTTGACCATCGCCGCGCGGCTGCGCGCCATCTACACGACCGGCAGCGACGCGGTCATCCCCGCCGCGAAGGAAAACGAGGCGTGGTATGCGCCGTATGTCTCGTATTTGAAGAGCCAGAATTTGCTCGACAACAGCTTTGAGGGCTTCTACCTCCTGCCCGCGTCGCGCGCGCAGATGGCGGGCATCTTCGCCTTCGCCGTGCCGGAGGAATGGTACACCGAGCCCAACGCCTCGCTCGTCACCTCGGCCTACGCGAGCCGCGACTACATCGCCGACGTGACGGACAAAACGCCCTACCGCAGCGAAATACTGCTGATGTACCGCCGCGGGCTGCTCTCCGGCATGGACGCAAAGGGCAGCTTTTATCCCGACCGCAGCGTCAGCCGTGCGGAGATCGCGGCGCTTCTGACGCGCGTTGTCAAACCTGAAACGCGCCTGACGCTCACGTGGACGGTCGCGCCGTATCACTCCGTGAAAAACGCGACGCTCGCGAGCCTTGTCAAAGCGCCGGCAAGCACGTCGCTCCCGACGTCTGCCAAGGACACCGCCGCCATCGACGGTTTGGTTCGCAATATGCTCGCGCGCGGCGAGCACACGATCACGCTGAACTACTCCAAGGCCCTCACCACCGCCACCGCCAGCGCGCTGACGCAGGCGTTCACCTCCTGCGTCAAAACATACTGCGAGCAGATGTACAACGCCGTCTCCTGCCGCTCGTATTCGACGGGCAAGGTCGTACTCACGTTTTCGTCCACCGCCTGTACGGACAAAACGCTCGAATCGTACCGCGCCAAGGCGCTCGCCGCCGCGATCAAGGTCCACGACTCCCTTTGGGAGAGCGGCACGCTGAGCTACGACATGAGCCAGTATGAGATCGCGCGCACGTATTTTCAATGGCTGTGCGACCACTGCCGCTACGATAACGCCGCCGCAGACGATTCCGCGAGCCATCTTGCCTACGGCGCGCTTGTCAGCGGCCTTGCCGTGTGCGACGGCTACACGGGCGCTTACAATCTGCTCTTGAAGCTCGAGGGCATCGAGTGCACCTCGCTTTTTAACGACAGCCACATCTGGACGCTCGCGACGCTGGACGGCACGCAGTACCACATCGACGTCACCTGGGGCGACCAGTACGGGCGCACGGACCTGCGCTACTTCGGCATGAGCGAGGAGCAGTCCTACCAGTGCCACCCGTGGGGCACAGCGGACAAAAAGAAATAAGGATCGACATATAGGGAGCCCTGAGACGGTATGTCTCAGGGCTCCCTTTTTTATCACCATTCGAGCTTTGTGCGCACGTGCGTCAACGGCAGGTGAAAGCTCTCCCGCAGGACGTTGCGATGTTCCGGAGGAAAGTGCTCCTCTGAAAATTCATACAGCGGCAGAACCGAACCGTACTGCTGCGCGGTCTCGTAGAACCAGCAGCTGAATTCCAGACGTTCGAGCTTCGTTTGCAGCGCCGCGATCTGCGCGCGGACGTTGTCGCGCTCCTTGGCAAGGATGTCGCGGCGGGCGCTGAGTGTCTCTCCGCCGGGCCGGATGAGCGGCAGGAACGAGCGAATCTCCTTGAGCGGAAGACCGCAGAATTTCAGGTACTCGATGATTGAAAGCGTTGCAATATCGTCGTCTGTGTACGTTCGCTGCCCATTGCTGGCGCGCGCACCGAGAGACAGCAGCCCCTCCTTTTCATAGTAGCGCAGGGTCGATGGGGCAATATTCATCATGCGTGCCACTTCTCCGATTGTATAAGGCATACGAAAATCTCCTTAAAAAACTGTTAAGATAACCGCGCGAAAACCTATTGACTTAAAGGCGACTTTAATAGTTACAGTTTACTTATCCAAATCGGTATTGTCAACAGGAATCAACGGGTAAATTCTCTTCCGTTTGTGCATGATGTTCCGGTACCGACAGTTTTTAAGAAGGAGAAAAGAAGCTATGAGAAAAATGATGCAGCGATCCCTGAGCTGTCTGCTGACTCTCGCGATGGTCGTCACGATGCTGATGACCAGCACGCTCGCAGCAGAGAAAAGCGCAAAACTGGAATTTGACTATTCCGCCAACTACGAATCCTCCAAGGTCGTCAGTCTCGAAGTCTACAAGGGCTACCCCGCAGACAGCTATGCCAAGGAAGAAGAGATCTTCTCCCAGCTCGAAGCGATCACCCCGCAGGCTGACGGCAGCTACGTCGTCACCGCTCCCGGCACCTATGCCTACCATGTGCACGGCACCGGCTACTACAACATTCTCCAGCTCTTCAACGTGACCGAGGCCGACCTCACCGCCGGCGTGAAGAAGCTTTCCGTCATCGGCGGCAAGCTCGGCGGCAACGGCTTCGAGCCGACCATCAAGCCGGAGAAGGCCCCCGCCTCCTATAAGGTAGACCTCCGCGACAGTATGCTTATCTTCTGGCCTGAGGAGATCAACAAGCACTTCGCCCTCGAGCCGCAGAACTACACCACCCCCGCCTTCGACGGCAAGCACGCCGCCAACGAGTTCACCTCTCAGGAAGAGCTGATGGCCTTCCTCAAGAAGATGGACGCCGCTTCCGGCACCATGCATCTCTACTCTGCCGGTACGACCCCGAACTACAAGTATGACCTCCCCCTGGCACTCTTCACCACCTCCGAGATCCCCGCGAACGCCACGCTCGCCGAGGCCGCCAAGATCGTCAAGGGCAACGGCAAGCTGAACGTCTGGTATCAGGCGCAGATCCACCCCAACGAGCCTGCCGCCGGTGAAGGCGCGCTCGTGATGATCGACAACTTTGTCAACGATCCCACTTACAAGGCCCTGCTCGACAAGATCAACATTGTCATCGTCCCCCGCATCAATCCCGACGGCTCCTATCTCTTCAGCCGCGCCACCTATGACGGCTTCGATATGAACCGCGACCATATGTCCCTCAAGGCAGCCGAGCTTGCCCAGCTGCACACCGCCTACCGCCTGTTCATGAGCGAGGTTGTCCTCGACACGCATGAGTTCACCTTCTACGGCGCTTACAACGACGACTGGACGAGCGCCGGTGAATACATGGAGAATGCGGACGATCTTGAGACCACCCCCGCCACCAGCCTGAACAACAACCCCGCCGTGACGAAGATCGGTCTCGACATGGCCAAGCGCGCCTTCTCCGACGCTACGAACGCCGGCCTGCGCGTCAATCACTACGGCACCACCGTCAATAACCCCATCGGCCGCGCCTACTTCGGCCTGTTCAATGCGGTTTCCTTCCTCATTGAGACGCGCGGCATCGGCGCCGGCCGCCAGAACTTTGAGCGCCGCGTCTTCTCTCAGGAAGTTGCCGCCACCTCTTACATCACCTATGCCGCCGAGCACGCCGACGAGATCATGAAGGCGGTCGCCGCCGCCCGTGCCGATGTTGTCGCCAAGGGCAAGACCTATGAGGAAAGCGACGTTCTCGCCCTCTATCAGACCAAGTCCGGCAAGACTCTGACCGACTACACCGCCGCGACCGTGCAGTACAGCGTCGCCGACGGCAGTGAGAAGGTCAGCAAGGCGTCTCCCCTTTCCCTGAACGACACTCTGACCCGCAGCCGCGTCCGCCCGACCGCCTATGTCATTCCCGCGGACACCGCCAACATCGAGAAGATCCTCTACATCATGGACAATCAGGGCGCTGAGTACTACAAGCTCAACGCCGGTACCACCGCAAGCCTCCAGCAGTACTACTATGTCGGCGACTACATGGTGAACGGCAAGGCCAAGGGCATTGAGGCCGGCCTGCGCGACACCGCCGACGTGACCTTCGCCAGCGGCGCTTATGTCTTCCCGATGGATCAGGTCGCCAGCAACGTCATCGCCATGCTTTGCGAGCCCGACGTCACCGACTCCAACGGCTACGACGGCACGCTCTATCAGTACAAGCAGATCGACTACGACAAGTCGACCATGAACTTCCCGCTCTACCGCTACACGGGCAACGACCCGCGCACGACACTTGTGAGCAACGGCACCTCCGCCGAGCCCACCCAGCCCACGCAGCCTGAGAAGCCCTCCCAGCCCGCGAGCGGCGACACCTACACCGTCGTCTCCGGCGACAGCCTGTGGAAGATCGCCAGCAAGCAGCTCGGCAATGGCAGCCGCTGGACTGAGATCTATGACCTGAATAAGGACACCGTCAAGTCCCCCTCGGTCATTTTCGTCGGTCAGATCCTCAAAATGCCTCTCACGGCAGTGAGCCAGTAAAAAATACGTCAGTGTTTTTTCTCCGCAAATCCCCTTCGAACGGGAAAGCGCCTTCCGCGATGCGGAAGGCGCTTTCCTTTTTATTTTCAAATCTCGAATTGCTGACCGTCGCGCGTGATGCGCGCGATGATGCCCTTTTCGTCCGGGTGCGCGGCGATGTAGCGGTCGATGACCTCATACTTTTTCCACATGTGCATCGGGAAGATGTGCTGCACCGTCACATTCTTCAGCAGATACTCGATGCCGAGGCCCTCGCTGCCTTCACCAAGGCGCGGGTCAAGCGGCGCCATCGCCGCCGTGATCTCGGGCGCGATGTTGTTGTCCGTCGCCTCGTTGCGCACGGCGGAGGCGAGCTTTTCAATGGCCGCATGGTAGTGGACGGTCATGTTGTTGCAGTAAGCCTTGCCCTCGCTCTCCCAGTTCCACCAGTTGAGGTCGCCCCCGTGGTAGACCATCTTCCCCTCAGCGCGCAGAAGATAGGCGTTGCCGATGTCCGTCGACTTGATGGCGCGGATGCTCAAATCCTCGCCCGCGACGTCGGTGAGCAGGATGCTGTCGGGCCGCAGGACGGTCGTGCGGGCAAAGGCCTCGTCGGAGATGTTCAGCCATTGCCGCTTGCGCTCGGTGAGGCGCGTATCGCGCGAGACGAAAAAGCGCGCGTCGGGGTACTTTTCCAAAAGTGTGAACACCTTGGCGTCGAAGTGGTCCTCATGGCTGTGGCTCGCAAAGACGAGCAAGGGCTTTTCGGGGTTTAATTCCGGCAGCGCGCCCGTGTAGTCGGGCTCGTAGGTGTAGTCAAAGAGCGTGTAGAACTTGTCCCATTCGACAAGATACGCGCTGTGGGCGATAAACGTGACGGTCATGCGGTTTCTCCTTTCGCTGTGGAGGATGGAAGTTTGCTTGTAGGATTATAGCAGACGCCGCGGCGCGGCGCAAGGGGAAAAGGCTTTGCAAAATCGCGCGGATATGGTAAAATATTTGAATCTATCCCCCGACCTCACGAAAGGAGCCGCGCGATGCTGAAAAAAGCCTATGTCGAGATCACAAACCGCTGCAACCTCGCCTGCTCCTTCTGCCCCAAGACGAAGCGTGCACCGCGCACGATGAGCGCACAGGAATTCGGCCTCGTCCTCTCGCGGCTCGAGGGGTATGTGCAGTACGTCTACCTGCATGTGATGGGC
>OGLM01003693.1_pt1 | contig 12163 bp, 10 predicted proteins | sample 1572531 | NCBI WGS metagenome assembly OGLM01 (sample SAMEA2581909, study PRJEB24529) | metagenome | biome: Human gut stool | place: China | collected 2011 | reverse complement strand
GGCTTCCGCGTGGTGGTGTCGAGTTTCTTCGCCGACATCTTCCGCAACAACGCCCTCAACAACGGCCTGCTGCCGCTGCGCGTGAGCGACGACTTTCTCGCCGCGATCTTCGACGACCTGCGCCGCGATCCGGCATCCCGCTTCACGGTCGATCTGGAAGCGCAGACGCTGACCGCCCTCTCCGACGGCCGCAGCGAGCGGTTCGAGATCGACGCCTATAAAAAGAAATGCCTGCTCAACGGCTACGACGACGTGGACTACCTGCTGAGCATCGCCGACCGGATCGAGGCGTTCGAAGCCTCCCGACGATAACATCCTCACGAGACCAAACAACCTGCAACAACTATGGATATCAACATCGCTCTTTTGCCCGGCGACGGCATCGGCCCGGAGATCATCGCCGAAGCCACGAAAGTACTCGACCGCACGGCGGCGAAATTCGGCCACCGCATCCGCTACACCGAGGCGCTGGTAGGCGCCGCGGCGATCGACGCCACCGGCAATCCCTACCCCGACACGACCCACTGCATCTGCCGCGAGGCCGACGCCGTGCTGTTCGGCGCCATCGGAGATCCCAAATACGACAACAACCCCAAAGCGAAGGTTCGTCCCGAACAGGGGTTGCTGCGTATGCGCAAGGCCCTGGGGCTCTTCGCCAACCTGCGTCCGGTGACGGTCTACGAACCGTTGGTCGACCGTTCGCCGCTCAAAGCCGACGTGGTGCGCGGCACGGATTTCATCTGCGTGCGCGAGCTGACGAGCGGCATCTATTTCGGACGGCAGGGACGCGACCGGCACGACACGCGCGCCTACGACACCTGCACCTACACGATCGACGAGATCGAACAGGTGCTTCGCGTCGCCTTCCGGCTGGCCGGGACACGGCGGCGGCACCTCACGGTAGTCGACAAGGCCAACGTGTTGGAGACGTCGCGCATGTGGCGCGAAACGGCCCAGCGCACCGCCTGCGAATATCCCGACGTGACGGTCGATTTCATGTTCGTGGACAACGCCGCGATGCAGATCATCCGCCGGCCGACCGATTTCGACGTGATCGTGACCGAGAACATGTTCGGCGACATCCTGACCGACGAAGCCAGCGTCATCAGCGGTTCGCTGGGAATGCTCTCGTCGGCGAGCATCGGCGCGAAGTGCGCTCTGTTCGAACCCGTCCACGGATCGTATCCGCAGGCGGCGGGCAAGGACATCGCCAACCCGATGGCCGCCGTCCTCTCGGCCGCCCTGCTGCTGGAACACCTGGGCCTCGGAGCCGAAGGCAGGGCCGTGCGCAAGGCGATCGACCGCACCCTCGCCGCGGGTGTCGTCACCGAGGACCTCACCGCCCCGGGCCAGCGCAGCTACCGCACGTCGGCAGTCGGGGATTTCATCGCCGCGCAGATATGAGCGCCCCTTCCGGCAGCGACCGGACGACGGATCGTAATCCCAGAATCGGAACCGGCGGAGTTCCCGTGCGGCACGATCGGCCTAAAAAGGGTTTAACCGGTTCCGTACGCCGGTTACGGATTGTAATCAAACAAGCGGAATCGGAATAAAATAAAAACCTCCGTCGAAAACTTTCCGATTGATTGTTATGTTATTATATTTTTTTACGAATTAGCTTGGTAATGTAATTTTATATTCCTACTTTTGCTTCGTAACCAGCAACCGGATACGGTACATGCACACGTTGAACCATACATATATCCACGTCATTAATTTGCTGCTCGTCGTCACGGAATCATGACGGGAGAAGGGTGGTTTATATGTATATGAATAGACGAAGCCTTTCTCCCCCGAGAGAAGGGCTTCGCCGTTTAAAAGGGAAACACGAAAAAAAGGAGCCGTTTTCGTCAAGCCGAATGAGCGGAGCCGCACTTGCGGAAACCGCGCCGCGGCGGAAAAACGACTGTTGAAAACGAACGGACAACCATGAAACATCCACTCAGAAGCGCCGTGACGACGACCGGTCGTCGGATGGCCGGAGCCCGAAGCCTCTGGCGCGCCAACGGCATGCGCGAGGAACAGTTCGGCCGGCCGATCATCGGCATCGCCAATTCGTTCACGCAATTGGTCCCGGGCCACGTGCACCTGCACGAGATCGGCCAGCAGGTCAAACAGCGCATCGAAGCGTGCGGCTGTTTCGCCGCCGAGTTCGACACCATCGCCGTCGACGACGGGATCGCCATGGGGCACGACGGGATGCTCTACTCGCTCCCCTCGCGCGAAATCATCGCCGACAGCGTCGAATACATGGCCAACGCCCATTGCATCGACGCACTGGTGTGCATCAGCAATTGCGACAAGATCACGCCCGGGATGCTGATGGCCGCCATGCGGCTCAACATCCCGACGGTCTTCGTTTCGGGCGGGCCGATGGAAGCGGGCCGTTTCGGCGACCGCGACGTCGACCTGATCGACGCGATGGTGATGGGCGCCGACGACCGTTGCAGCGACGAGGAGGCGGCACGCATCGAACGCTGCGCCTGCCCGGGCTGCGGGTCGTGTTCGGGGATGTTCACCGCCAACTCGATGAACTGCCTCACCGAAGCGCTGGGACTCTCGCTGCCGGGCAACGGCACGATCGTCGCCACGCACGTCGCGCGCCGCCGGCTGTTCGAAGAGGCCGCCGCGCTCATCGTCCGCAACGCCGAACGCTACTACTTCGAAGGCGACGACTCGCTGCTGCCGCGCTCGATCGCCACGAAGGCGGCCTTCGAGAACGCCATGTCGCTCGATATCGCCATGGGCGGCTCGACCAACACCGTGCTGCACCTGCTGGCCGTGGCCCACGAGGCGGGCGTGGACTTCACGATGCACGACATCGACCGCCTCTCGCGCAAGGTACCCGTGCTGTGCAAGGTCGCACCCAACTCGCACTACCATATTCAGGATGTCAACCGCGCCGGAGGCATCCTCTCGATCCTGGGAGAACTCGACCGCGCGAAACTCGTCGACACCTCCGTGCGGCGGATCGACGGCCGCACGCTGGGCGAGGCGATCGCCGCCTGCGACCTGCGCAGCGCGACGGTGGGCGACGACGCCCTCGGCCGCTGGCGAAGCGCCCCCGCCGGCAAGGGCGACCGGCAGCTGGGCGTACAGGACACCCGCTACGAAACGCTCGACACCGACCGCGCGGCGGGCTGCATCCGCGACACGGAGCACGCCTATTTCCGCGACGGAGGGCTGGCCGTGCTGACGGGCAACATCGCCCGCTGCGGCTGCGTCGTCAAGACCGCCGGCGTCGACGAAAAACTGCTGCTCTTCCGCGGGCCGGCCCGCGTCTACGAATCGCAGGAGCAGGCCATGGAGGGGATTCTCGGCGACGAGGTACGGCCGGGCGAGGTAGTCGTCATCCGCTACGAAGGGCCCAAAGGCGGCCCCGGAATGCAGGAGATGCTCTACCCCACCTCCTACCTCAAATCGAAACGGCTCGACAAGGTATGCGCGCTCGTGACCGACGGACGTTTCTCGGGCGGCACGTCGGGGCTTTCGATCGGGCACGTATCGCCCGAAGCCGCCGCAGGCGGCGAGATCGCCATCGTGCGCACGGGCGATCCGATCGAGATCGACATTCCCAACCGTTCGATCCGGCTGCTGGTCGACGAACGGGAGATCGCCGCGCGCAAGGCCGCCGTGAAACGGTATGCGCCGGCCGCACGCGAACGCCGCGTCCCGACCTCGCTGCGCGCCTACGCCCTGCTGGTCAGCTCGGCAGACAAGGGCGCCGTGCGCCTGATCGATACACCCGACAACGCATAAAACCGATTGGATATGAATACGACCGAACCCTTCCGACCCGAAGAACGGCAAACGGCCGAAGCGCCGCTGCTCACCGGATCGCAAGCCCTGATCGAATCGTTTCTGCGCGAAGGCGTCGAGACCCTCTTCGGCTATCCCGGCGGCGCGATCATCCCCGTCTACGACGCGCTCTACGACTATCGCGACCGGCTGCGCCACATCCTCGTGCGCCACGAGCAAGGCGCCGTCCACGCCGCGCAGGGCTATGCCCGCGTAAGCGGCCGCGTGGGCGTCTGCCTGGTCACCTCCGGCCCGGGTGCGACGAACACCGTGACCGGACTGGCCGACGCGCTGATGGACTCCACGCCGCTGGTGCTCGTCACCGGACAGGTAGGTTCGACACTGCTGGGAACCGACGCCTTTCAGGAGACCAACTTCGTCGGGATCACGCAGGCTGTCACGAAATGGAACTGCCAGGTCAAATACCCCGAAGAGATTCCGGCGGCCATCGCCAAAGCCTTCTACATCGCCCGTTCGGGGCGCCCGGGCCCCGTCGTAGTCGACATCACCAAGGACGCCCAATGCGCGACGGCGCCCTTCCGCTACGAACGGATCACCTCGATCCGCAGCTACGCACCCACCCTTACGCCCGACGCAAGACGCATCGAGGAAGCGGCGCGGCTCATCGACGAAGCCCGGCGGCCGCTGGCGATGATCGGCCAGGGAGCGATCCTGGGCAACGCCGAAGCCGAACTGCGGGCCTTTCTCGATCGCAGCGGCATGCCGGCCGCCTCGACGCTGCTGGGCCTCTCGGCGCTGCCGAGCGACGACCCCCGCAACGTGGGAATGCTGGGGATGCACGGCAACTACGGCCCCAACATCAAAAACAAGGAGTGCGACCTGCTCGTCGCCGTCGGAATGCGTTTCGACGACCGCGTAACGGGCGACCCCGCCGCCTTCGGCCCCAACGCCCGGATCATCCATATGGAGATCGACCCCTCCGAAATCGACAAAATCGTCCATGCCGACGTGCCCCTCGTGGGCGACGTCAAGCGTACGCTCCCGCTGCTGACCGAACGCATCCGCCCGCGCGACCACAGCGCATGGATCGAGGAGTTCTGCGCCTGCGACCGCATCGAGTACGAGCGTGTGGTGCGGCGGGCGATCCGTCCCGACGGAGGGCGCATCCGCATGGGCGAGGCGGTCGACGCCGTGGCACGCGCCTACGACCGCGACGCGGTGATGGTCACCGACGTGGGGCAGCAGCAGATGTTCGCCGCCCGCTACTTCGGGTTCCGCCGCAGCCGCAGCGTCGTCACGTCGGGCGGTCTGGGAACCATGGGGTTCGGCCTCCCGGCCGCCATCGGCGCCAAGCTGGGCGCTCCCGACCGCGAGGTCGTCCTCTTCGCGGGCGACGGCGGGCTGCAAATGACCATTCAAGAATTGGCGACGATTTTCCAGTCGCACGTCTGCGTGAAGATCGTCCTGCTCAACAACTCCTGCCTGGGCATGGGGCGCCAGTGGCAGGAACTTTTCTACGACCGCCGCTACTCGTCGACCGAGATGGTCAACCCCGATTTCGGGTTGATCGCCCGCGCCAACGGAATCGAATACCGCTGCGTCGAGCGGCGCGGGGAGCTGCCGCAGGCCGTCGCCGCCATGAAGGCCCATGCGGGCGCCTATCTGCTCGAAGTGCGGGTCGAAAACGAGGAAAACGTCTTCCCGATGGTTCCGGCCGGCGCTCCGGTCTCGGACATCCGGCTCGAATAACAACGACAGTATGGAACAGGAATACATCATCACCGTCTTTTCGGAGAACAAGGTGGGTCTGTTGAGCCAGATCACCACGGTCTTCACCTGCCGCAACGTCAATATCGAGAGTCTGACCACCTCCGAATCGGCGCTCGCGGGCATCCACAAATTCACGATCGTCGTGCGCACCGATCCCGAAAAGATCGAAAAGCTCGCACGACAGGTCGAAAAGCGCATCGACGTGCTCAAAGTCTTCGTCTTCACCTCCGACGAAGTGGTGCAGCAGGAGATCGCCCTCTACAAGGTCACGCGCAGCCGCAACGTCGAACAGCTCGTCCGCCGGCACAACGTGCGTATCCTCGAAATCGACGACGACTACATCGTCGTCGAAAAGACCGGCTACAAGAGCGAAACGCGCGAACTGTTCGAACTGCTGCAACCCTACGGCGTACAGCAGTTCGTGCGCAGCGGCACGGTGGCGATCGTCAAATCGCGGCGCGAACTGCTCAACGAATATCTCGAAGAACTCGCACGAAACGACAGAAAACTTTCATAAAAAACAGTTACGACTATGGCACAGATCAATTTCGGCGGTGTAAACGAAACCGTCGTCACCCGCGAAGAGTTTCCATTGGAGAAGGCACGCAAAGTCCTCGAAAACGAGACGATCGCCGTCATCGGCTACGGCGTACAGGGCCCCGGACAGTCGCTCAACCTGCGCGACAACGGCTTCAACGTCATCGTAGGCCAGCGCGAGGGCACCCGCAGTTGGGAACGGGCCGTCGCCGACGGCTGGGTACCGGGGCAGACGCTCTTCGGCATCGAGGAGGCGGCCGAGCGCGGCACGATCATCCAGTACCTGCTCTCCGACGCAGGCCAGATCGCCGTGTGGCTCGCGCTCCGCAAACACCTCACGGCCGGCAAGGCACTCTACTTCTCGCACGGGTTCGGCATCACCTACAAGGAGCGCACGGGCATCGTGCCCCCGGCCGATGTGGACGTGATCCTGATCGCCCCCAAGGGATCGGGCACCTCGCTGCGGCGGATGTTCCTCGAAGGACGCGGTCTCAATTCGAGTTTCGCCGTCTTCCAGGATGCGACGGGACACGCCTTCGAGCGCGTGGTGGCCCTCGGCATCGGCGTCGGTTCGGGTTATCTCTTCGAGACCGACTTCAAACGCGAGGTCTACTCCGACCTGACGGGCGAGCGCGGCACGCTCATGGGCGCCATCCAGGGCATCTTCGCCGCCCAGTACGAGACGCTGCGCACACACGGCCACACCCCCTCGGAGGCCTTCAACGAGACGGTCGAGGAGCTCACGCAGTCGCTCATGCCGCTCGTGGCCGAAAACGGCATGGACTGGATGTATGCCAACTGCTCGACCACGGCGCAGCGCGGCGCGCTCGACTGGTGGAAACGCTTCCGAGACGCTGCGAAACCCGTCTTCGAACAGCTCTACGAAGAGGTGGCCACCGGTCGCGAGGCACAGCGGTCGATCGACCTGAACAGCAAGCCCGACTACCGCCAGAAGCTCGAAGAGGAGTTGCGCGAACTGCGTGAAAGCGAAATGTGGCAGGCCGGCGCCGTCGTGCGCAAGCTGCGCCCCGAAAACAACTAAAACCTACTGTTATGTGCGGCTTTGTCGGAGTGTTCGAAATCGGACGAAACGGTGAGAACCTGCGTGCGCAGGTGCTGCGGATGTCGGGAAAAATCCGGCATCGAGGGCCCGATTGGTCGGGCATCTACTGCGGCCCGCGCGCCGTGCTCTCTCACGAACGCCTCTCGATCGTCGACCCGCAGTCGGGCGGGCAACCCCTTTACAGCCCCGACGGCAGGCTGGTGCTGGCCGTCAACGGCGAGATCTACAACCACCGCGAACTGCGGCGCGAGCTGGCCGGCGAGTACGACTTCCGCACCGACATCCCCGCCTGGAACGACGAGGGGACCAACCACCCCGAGGAGATGGTGCTCATAACCCAGAGCATCAAGGAGGTAAACCAGATCATGGGCTATTACGTTGGGATAGTACGCAGCGACCTGCGCTTGCACCGGGCCTGGAACCGCCTCGACATCCTCTACGAGGAGACGGAACGCCTGTTCAAGGTCAGCAAGCCGAGCCGCGAGCTCTGCGAGCTGCGCAACATCATCAACGTGGCCTACCTGATCATGCGGCAGGCCATGGAGCGCAAGGAGAGCCGCGGCCTGCATTTCACCATCGACTACCCGCACCCGCCGGTCACGCCATAACCTGTAATCAATGAAAACAGCCAAGATACTCGCCCCGGCGCTGGGATGCGCCATAGCGGCGGCGGCGTTCGCAGCCGCACCGGCACGGCAGGATCCCGAAAGCGCCCTGCAGCGCGCCATGCGCACCTCCAACACCATATACACATCCCTGGCGCAGCACTACGTCGACTCGCTCGACATCGACTCCGTAATGCGCATGGGCATGGGCTACATGCTCGCCTCCCTGGACCCCTACACGGAGTATTACACGCAGGAGGAGGCGGACCGCTTCCGCTCCAGCTCCAACGGCGAGTACGGCGGCATCGGCATACGCATCGCCACCTACGACGGCCAGGCATACTTCACCGACCCCATGGAGGGCAAGCCGGCCTTCCGCGCAGGCCTGCGCTCGGGCGACAAGATCGCCAGGGTGGACTCCCCCTCCACGCGGGGCAAGAACGCCGACTTCGCCACGCGCCTGATCAAGGGGCAGGCCGGCAGCCCGGTGACCATCACCGTCGTGCGCCCCTACGTGCAGGACTCGGTGCTGACGTTCACCATGGAGCGCGAGAAGCTCGTCATCCCGGCGGTGCCCTACTACGCCGTGCTGCCCGGCGGAATAGGCTACATCGAGCTGAACACGTTCTCGCCCGACGACACGGGCGAGCAGGTGCGCCGCGCCCTCGAATCCTTCAAGCGCGACAAGGAGCTGAAGGGAATCATCCTCGACCTGGCCGACAACGGTGGCGGCCTGCTGTCGCAGGCCATAGACATCGCCTCGATGTTCCTGCCCAAGGGGACGAAGATCCTGGAGACGCGAGGCCGCGACGCCGGCGAGACTCGCGTGCTGAAGACCACCAAGGAACCCATCTTCCCCGACATGCCCCTGGCGGTCATCCTCGACCGCGGGTCGGCCTCCGCCTCGGAGGTCCTCTCGGGCGCGCTGCAGGACCACGACCGCGCCGTGCTGGTGGGCGAGCGCTCATTCGGCAAGGGACTGGTGCAGAGCACCCTGCCGATGCCCTTCGACGGCATGCTCAAGGTAACCACCGCCAAGTACTACATCCCCTCGGGGCGCCTCATCCAGGCCGCCGACTACAGCCACCGCGACGCCGACGGGCGCCCCGGATACACTCCCGACTCGCTGGCGAAGACGTTCCGCACCGACGCCGGGCGCCCCGTCAAGGATGGGGGCGGCCTCCAGCCCGAGGTATCCGTCAGCGACACCCTGGCGCACTCCGACCTGGTCTACAACCTCGTCTCCAAGCCGTACATGTTCGACTTCGCCAACCGCTACGGTGCCCGCGTCAAGGGCCCCTTCGCCATGACCGACGCCGTCTGGGAGGAGTTCGTGACGTCGCTGCCCGACACGGCCCTGAACTACGAGAGCCGCATGGAGAAGGGCCTGCAGGAGCTGCGCAATGCAGCCGCCAGGGAGGGGCTGATGAACGACGAGACACGTGCGCGGTTCGACGCCCTTGGCAAGGCGCTGAAGCGCGACTCGCGCACGGAGCTGACGGAGGCGCGCGCCGAGCTGGAGCGCTTCCTGGTGCCGATGCTGGCCGAGCGCTACGGCTTCGAGCAGGCCCGATACGCCGCCGAGGTGGAGCGTGACCCATCCGTCAGGGCCGCCGTCAGGATACTGCTCGACCCGACCGAATACCGCCGCCTCCTCTCCGCCCCGGCAATGCCCGGCAAGAAGAAAAAATAACGTCCTCAAAGCCGGTGCGCCCCGGGCCTTCGGCCCGGTGCCGCACTATTAAAACCAGATATCATGACGCTGCTGGAACTGGCCGGGGTGTTCGCCACCGACGCGGTGCTCAAGGCCGTGGAGAAGGGAATCCGCGCCAAGGGGGAGCTGACGCTGGCAGGGCTGTGCGGCTCCGCGCCGGCGATGCTCTTCTCTCGCCTGCGCAAGCCCGGGACGCCCTACGTGGTGGTGGCCGACGACCCCGACGACGCCGGCTACCTCTACCATGACCTGTCGCGCCTCTGTCCGGGCGGCGAGGAGGAGGTGATGTTCTTCCCCTCCGGCTACCGCCGCGACATCAAGTACGGGCAGCCCGACCCGCCCGCGCAGATCCTGCGCACGGAGTCGCTGAAGGCCTGGCACTCGGGACGCATACGCTTCGTGGTGACGTGTCCCGAGGCCCTGGCGGAGAAAGTGCCGGCCACAGAGAGCGTGGAGCGGTCGTGCCTGACCCTGAAGGTGGGGCAGGACATCCCCGTGCGGCAGGTGCGCGAACGCCTGCTGGAGCTGGGCTTCCGCCAGGTGGACTATGTCTACGAGCCGGGGCAGTTCGCCTTGCGCGGCTCCATCCTCGACGTCTACTCCTACGCCTGCCCGGCGCCATACCGCATCGACTTCTTCGACACCGAGGTCGACTCCATCCGCAACTTCGACGTGGAGACGCAGCTCAGCACCGAGACTCCCTCGGAGGTCACTATCCTGCCCGACATGGGCGAGCTGGAGGAGGATGGGGGAGTGCCTCTGCCGGAGTTCGCGGGGCCGGAGACGGTCTGGCTCTGCCGGAACTGCGGCCACCTGGTCCTGGGGGACAGCGCGCCCCAGGTCTGCCCCGTCTGCGGCCATCCGACGCTGGATATGTACTGGATCTGCGCGCATTGCGGCTGGGAATATGACAACGAGCTGCAAACGGAGGACGAGGAATCTCCCGGCAACGGCATGTCCCTGCGGGCATACCGCGAACTATACAAAACTGGAGGTATATCTATGAATGTGACCATCTGTTCCCGCAAAGCCGCCGAGGAACTGCTGCGTACCGACACGCTCTCCCGCACGGCGGTGATCTCCTTCTGCGACCCACCCTCCGTCGGCAAGCCTGCCCCGACGCCCCCGCTGGACTACGCTGGCAAAGCAGCGCGGGTGTTCACCGTGGTCGTTCACGATCTGGATCTGACAGCTCTGCCGGATGTGGGGCTGGACTACGACACCTATATGCCGGAGACGGACGCGCTGGCGGCGTTTATCTGTCAGGCAAGGGCGGACGGGCTGGATATCCTTTGCCAGTGCGAGTACGGGCAGAGCCGCGGCGCCGCCTGCGCCGCCGCGATTTTGGAGTATTTCAACGGCACCGGCATCTCCGTCTTTGCCGACTACCGCTATTACCCCAATCAGGTGGTGTATCACAAGGTCATGGACGCGCTGACCCGGTACGGGCAGGAGGCGCAGCCATCCGCTTGACTTTCCCGTCAAAGCGCTTTACCATATAAGCACAACCGAAGATCACCAGAATTGCCACGCGAATCAGGTTAATACCTAACTTTTGAGTGGAAGCTGCAATTGTCAGAAATGCAGTAAACAGGGAATTTAATCTTGCCATCATTTGCTTTAATTTTTAAGGGTTTAACTTACATTGCAAAGGTCGGCAGATTTTCCTCCCTGTGAAATGGCAATTATACCGTTTTAGTTTGCCATTATTCCTTCTTTCTCTTTTTTCCGGTATTCAGAAATACTTTCCTTTGCCATTTTTCGAAAGAAACGGCTGAAAGCAGCCAAGTCTTCAAAGCCTAATATCTCACCTATTTCTTTCGCACTCTTATTGGTGTAAAGCAACAAACGCTTGGCTTCGGCTTCTATCCTCTCATGTATGATACGCAACGGAGAAGGCAACCCATAGGCGGCAAACAGATTGGACAAGGTTTTGGGAGAGCGGTAGAGCATTTCGGCATAGTCCTGCACTTGTTTCTTTTCTTTATAATGATTGTCTACCAACACATAATACCGACGGATAATGTCAAAGCTCTTTTCTTTATCTTGTCCCACGTCTAATTTTTCACGGGCAATGCGGGTATAAGTGATTATAAAACGCTTCAGAATAATGCGGAGCATCTCTTCCTGCAAATTGTCTTTTATGCCGAATTCACCGGCAAATATATCAATGATGCTTTTCAATTGTTCCGACTGGGCCGCAGAGAGCTGCAAACGCATGATGTGGGACGAACCATGAAACAGGAAACCATTACATGACACTTCTTTGTCATGTCCGTAAATGCAATAAAAATTGCTATTGAACAAGAAAGTGAGGTACTCACCTTCCACTCTTTTTACCTTAACATGATGCAAAGGAGTCAGCGATATTATTTCATCTTTTTCAAGGTGCATTACCACATGGTCTACTTCTATATCCAGCGTGCCACTTTGTACCCATACGAATTTATACAAGCTTTTATCACGCCGGAGAGCAGCATCCTCATGATAATGATACGTCATCGCTATATTGCCATTGAGCGGTGTATTAAAACGATATTCCATAATTCATAGTTTATTGTCGGTATAAATATACGCATACTTATTTAAATAAAAAAGAAGACAGGGCAAAAGATTTATGCCCTATCTTCTCCACTTGTTTACGAGAACATTTATTTAGAGTTTAATAAAGTGTCGTCAATCATCTTTTTCAGTTCAGGTTTCGGTAATGCTCCC
>OGLM01003687.1_pt1 | contig 12181 bp, 7 predicted proteins | sample 1572531 | NCBI WGS metagenome assembly OGLM01 (sample SAMEA2581909, study PRJEB24529) | metagenome | biome: Human gut stool | place: China | collected 2011 | reverse complement strand
GAACGGTTTGAGCGTGGCGCAAACGATCACGAATACCAGCGTGAATCCGGCCAGCAGGATCGTCAGTGGGATTTCGTTCGGGGTTTTCTGGCGCGAAGCGCCTTCGACCAGTGCGATCATTTTGTCGAGGAAGTCGATGTGGCATAGGTCTTTGGGCGACAGGACGTAGCGTCCGTCGATGTCCAGCTGCGCGCCCGTCTCCTTGTCCGTGACGGTGTATTTGCGGCGGCACAGCTGGCGGCAGGCGCCGCGGTTGGCCGAGCAGTTGGTTTCGTAGAGCGAGAGGTAGCATTTGCCCGAGACGGACATGCACAGCGCGCCGTGGGCGAACATCTCGATGCGCACCGGATCGCCCGAAGGGCCGCAGATCTGCTGCTCGTCGATCGCGCGGGCGATGCGGCCGATCTGATCGAGCGACAGTTCGCGCGCCAGCACCACCACGTCGGCCCACTGCGAAAAGAACTTCACCGCCTCACTGTTCGTGAGGTTGCACTGCGTGGAGATATGCACCTCCATCCCGATGCGGCGCGCGTAGAGGATCGCCGACAGGTCGGAAGCGATCACGGCGTCGACCCCCGCCGCGCGGGCACGGTCGACGAGCGCGTGCATCTGCCGCAATTCGTCCTCGTAGATCACCGTATTGACCGTCAGGTAGCTCTTCACCCCCGCCGCGCGGGCGACCCCGACGATGCGTTCCAGATCGTCCGGCGTGAAATTCGCGGCCGACTTCGACCGCATGTTGAGCTGCCCCACACCGAAATAGACGGCGTCGGCTCCGGCCTGCACGGCCGCCTGCAACGCCTCGTAGCTCCCGGCCGGAGCCATCAGTTCTATGTCGCTTCGTTTCATCTCGAATGTTTTTCTCGTGCCGCCGCTCTTTTCCGACAGCGTTCTGCATCGCAGGCGGTTCGCCCCTCCCGCACGACGGACTGTAACCCGCTAAGACTCGTCCGATTCCGACCTCCGAGGCCGAATCGAGAGTTTTTTCGGAAAATCGAATCGCCTATTTCCTGCGTCCCATCAGGCTGCGGGCGTACTCGCGCAGCGGCTCCTTGCGCGCATCGGGGACGTTCAGTCCGTCGAGCGTCGCCAGCGCTCGGTCGAAACGCAGCGAAATCTGCTGCTCCGTGAGGCGCGGCACATCCAGCGCGTCGAAGACGGCGCGCACGCGGGCGATCTTCTCCGCAGGGGCAAGCGCTGCATCCTTGTAGGTGTGGCGCAGCACCTCGCGCTGCTCCTCGTCGGCACGGCTCATGGCCGTGACCATCAGGTAGCTCTTCTTCCCTTCGAGAATGTCGCCGCCGATGGTCTTGCCCAACTCCTCGCCGCCGTAGCTGTCCAGCAGGTCGTCCTGCAACTGGAAGGCCATGCCCAGTTCGATGGCGAACTGGTAGAGACGGCGGCTCTGCTCCTCGTCGGCACCGCCCAGAATCGCACCCATCATGGCCGAACCTGCCACCAGCACCGACGTCTTCAATTCGATCATCGACATGTACTCCACGACCGAAACCTTCTGCTTGCTCTCGAAATCCATGTCGTACTGCTGCCCTTCGCAAACACCCAGCGCCATCGTGTTGAAGACCTCCAAAATACGCGGCAACAGTGCCGGCGGTGCCTGCGCCAGCAGCCGGTAGGCGCTGATGAGCATGGCGTCGCCCGACAGAATCGCCACGTTGCCGCCCCAGCGGGCGTAGACCGAAGGTTTGCCGCGGCGCACGGCGGCATTGTCCATGATGTCGTCGTGCAGCAGCGTGAAGTTGTGGAATATCTCGACGGCGGCGGCGGCGGGCAGCGCGACGTCGACGTCGTCGGCAAACAGCCCGCACGACAGCAGCAGCAGCATCGGGCGCAGGCGCTTGCCGCCGCCCGCGAGCGAATAGCGGATCGGATCGTAGAGCCGTTCGGGTTCGGTAGGCAACTCACGCTGAGCGAGATAATTTTCGAGAAGGTCGAGAAGCTGTTCGTTGGTCTGCATTTTTCTTACGTTTGATCGTTCGTTCGCGACAGCCGTTTTCCCGCCTCGGCAAAACCCGAACGAAGTTCGGCATTGCGCTCGGCTTATCGAAAACGTCGGCGAATACACGTCCAAAGATACGAATAAGCGAGAGCAAAAGCAAACTCGTTTGCATTTTGCCGAGCGGGAGTATCTTCGGCGAAGCCAAAGTACGAATAAGCGAGGGCAATGTCGAATTTATTTGAACATTGCCGAGCGGAAGTATCCAAGGCGAAGCCAAAGGATACGAAAAGTCGGGCGCAGAAGCAAGCGTCGGCTTGATTATGCCGAGACGGAGTATCTAAGACGCGATCAAATATACCTAAACTCTTTTGCAAACACATCAAATTTGATGATAACATATCAAGTCGGCGCCTCACAGCAAACAAATTATCGACACAAATACCTAGCTTTGCCCTCAAAATAGCGATAGATGAAAACAGACTGTTTGAAAGGAATTGACACCTTGCGCTACTCGGATATTTTTTTGGCTATGTATTCTGACAATGGAAGCAGTTGCCTGCATCGCAACCATTCTCACGTATTGGTCTATATGTATTCCGGGGAACTGGAAATAAAGGAACACAAGAAAATTACCCGATTGCACAAAGGGGATTGCGCATTTATTCGTAAGGATTTCAGCGTGCAACTCACCAAACAAGCACGCAAAATGGAGCAGTTCAAGGCCGTATTCCTAATGTTCACGGATAAATTTCTGCGTAACTTTTACTGCCGCTTGGACAAGGAAAGTCTGCCGGAAAATGCACGACGAAGCAAAGTCAGTCTGTACAGACTGCCGTCCGACCGTCCCGACATCGTAAGCCTGTTCGAGTCGATGACCCCATACTTCAATTCCGGCATCCGACCTACGGACGAACTGTTGGAATTGAAGATGACAGAAGGATTGTACGTACTCCTGAATACGGACAAGAACCTGTATGCCTCGCTTTTCGACTTCGCCGACCCGTGGAAAATCGACATCATGGACTTCATGGAACAGAACTACATGAACGACCTTACGCTGGCGGAAATGACCAATTATACCGGGCGGAGCCTTGCCACGTTCAAACGTGACTTCAATAAAGTAAGCGACCTGTCTCCTCAAAAATGGGTGATACGCCGCAGACTGGAAGCAGCCCATGCGCTCATACTGTCCGGCACACGGAAAGTGACCGACGTTTGCTACCGTGTAGGCTTTAAAAACCTTTCCCACTTTTCAAAAGCATACAAGGGACTGTACGGATATTCCCCTGCCCACAGCAATTGATCTTTTATTCAAACGAACGGACTTATGGATATTCAAGGACAAGAAAACCAACTTATTCTCGCATTCCCGGACAGGGAAGTACGCTGTTTGGATACGGCAGACAACAGAATCAACCGGATGTTGGAACGGTCGAACATATCTATCATCGGGAACAATAACCGTGTGCTGTTGCATTTCGAATCGGAAGATAGTGCGGAAGAATTGCTAACGGGAGCCGGATTCCTGCTTATCGTCAAAGGGGATGGAAACGAAGTGGACATGGGAACGGTCATTGTACGTTGTTCCTCCATATTGGGCATGACCGGGCTGAAACTCATCATCGGGCAGCTGCCCGGACTGGGTGCAGGCGTATCCCGGACTGCAAACGGATGCAGCGTCACCATAGGCGACCGGGTGGTCATCAACGGAGTCACCCTCTATCTGCAAGAAGACCATTCGCGTGTCAGCATCGGCGATGACAGCCAGTTGAGCTGGGGCGTGGATGTGTGGTGCACAGATGCCCACACGATTACCGACCTCGAAGGAAACCCTGTCAATTATGCCGAAAGCATTGAGATAGGCCGTCACGTATGGGTGGGCAAGGATGTCAAGATAGGCAAGAATGTGCGAATCGCCGACAACAGCATTGTAGGTTGGGGCAGCATCGTTACCAAACGGTTCGACGAGCCGAACGTAATCCTTGCAGGCACCCCGGCCAAGATAGTGAAGCGTGGTATAAACTGGGACCGCAAGTGCATCAACAAGTACGCGAAAGGGTTGTAACTGCATTTCCGTTCTTCTGAACTGTACGGCAAAACACTTTGAGCCGATGGGCAAAGCCTTTTCATAACAAACCCGCTACTTTTGCACCGGAATCTTAAAAACAAATATACAATGGACATTTTTGAAAAAGACCTTTCTGGCGCTATGGTCTCACCCGATGAACCGGGCTATGACAAACTTATCAGTACCATATTCGACACAATGGCTGCAACAGCGGAAATGAATGCAAAAGGCTGGCTCACGCCGGAAGAAGTGCATGAGTATCTGCGCCGTATTACGGGCAGGGAGATTGATAAGAGTACGACACTGCTGCCTCCGTTCTATGTGGATTACGGCAAGAACATCCACATTGGCAAAGGATGTTGGATTCAGCAGGGCTGCACCTTCTTTGACCGTGGAGGTATAACGATCGGCGATGGCGTATTCATCGGCCCGAAAGTGAATCTTATCACCATCAACCACGATCCGAATCCCGACAATCGCAACGCCACATACGGTCGTCCCATTGTCATAGAGGACAAGGTGTGGATTGGCATCGGCGCTACCGTTCTGCCCGGTGTACATATCGGCTATGGTTCTATCATCGGTGCCAACAGCGTGGTTACACACGATGTGCCGCCTATGACAATTGTCGGCGGTAATCCGGCAAAAATAATTAAAGCGATTGAAACAAAAGACAAGGAGTAAACGGAACAGTAAAGAGTACGATTGTTAAGGCCGACGAAAGGAGGCAGCGTTTTCTTTTCTTCTGCTTTATTTTTACAATTTGCATCCGTAAGAGTCGCCAAACGAGCAAAGCAATGCAGGCCGCAGCAATTGGGACGGTTGCCAAACCATTGTCCAAAAAATGAGGCAATTTTTACAACTATCTTAATTTCAAATATCTATATTCCCTATACAGATTTACGGAAAAAGTTTGGAGTTGAGGGAAATTTTCGTAACTTTGAATGCGAATAAACGGCGCCCCGCGCCACAAACCAACATTCTGCAACGATGAAAAAACTTGCAATAGGAATCGACATCGGCGGCATCAACACGGCCTTCGGGCTGGTGGACGAGAACGGCGACCTCTATGCCGATTCGGTCGTATCGACCAAGAAATTCCCGCTTTTCACCGACTATCCGGCCTATGTGGCCGAGCTGACCGAATCGCTGCATGCGCTGGCCGACAGCCTCTCGTTCGAATACGAGCTGGTGGGCATCGGCATCGGCGCGCCCAACGCCAATTACCACACGGGCGTGATCGAACACCCGGCCAACCTGTGGAAGTTCCCCGTCGGCGAAACCAATCCCGACGAGAGCCGCCGCATGTTCCCGCTGGTGGACGACATCAAGAAGGCGTTCCCGGGCGTCGAGTGCCGGATGACCAACGACGCCAACGCCGCCACGATCGGCGAGATGATCTACGGCAACGCCAAGGGGATGAAGGATTTCATCATGATCACGCTCGGGACGGGACTCGGTTCGGGATTCGTCGCCAATGGCGAGATGATCTACGGCCACGACGGCTTCGCCGGCGAATTCGGCCACGTGATCGCCGTGCGGGGCGGCCGCCAGTGCGGCTGCGGACGCCGCGGCTGTCTGGAAACCTACGTTTCGGCCACCGGCATCAAGCGCACCGTTTTCGAACTGATGGCCACCATGACCGAACCTTCGGAGCTGCGCGACATCCCCTTCGCCAATTTCGACGCGGCGATGGTCTCGACGGCCGCATCGCACGGAGACCCCATCGCGCTCGAAGCGTTCCGCATCACGGGCGAGTTGCTGGGATATGCGCTCGCCGACGCAGTGACGATCACCTCGCCGGAGGCGATTTTCCTCTTCGGCGGCCTGGCCAAGTCCGGAAAATACATCTTCGAGCCGACGCAATGGTACATGGAGGAGAACATGATGAGCGTCTTCAAGAACAAGGTAAAGCTCCTGCCCAGCGGCATCCAGAGCCAGAACGCCGCCATTCTCGGCGCTTCGGCGCTGATCTGGCAAGAGGTGAAACAGCTCGGAGCCTGATCCGTCCGCAACATCCGTACAGGAGCTATCCGCATGTCGGACGGCTCCTGTTTTTTATGCCGCGGTCACGCGCCGTGCCACCGGAAACGGCCGGTACACGGGACGGCTTCCGGCAATATTTCCGCGAAACCATAGAACCGACCCAAAACTTTTCCTCATGAAACGAACCTTCACCCTGCTGGCGGCCGCCCTCGCGACGACGGCCGCAGCCCAGAAACCCTACCACCGCGACCTCGCCGTGCTGGAAGTCAACCGCGAAGCGCCCCGCACCGAATTCGTGGAGTTCGCCTCGCGCGACGAGGCGCTCACGCGCTCCTTCGAGCAGAGCGACGCCTACCGCTCGCTCGACGGCGTATGGAAATTCCGCTATGCGGACGACGTCCGCGCCCTGCCCGCCGACGCGACGGCCGCCGACGCCGACACTTCGGCGTGGAGCGACATCCGCGTTCCGGGCAACTGGGAGTTGCAGGGACACGGCACGCCGATCTACGTCAACACGCGCTACGAATACGCCGCGATCGATCCCGCGCCGCCGCACCTGCCCGAGGCGATTCCGGCAGGCGTCTACCGCCGCACCTTCACCGTTCCCGAAGCGTGGGCGGGACGCAGGATCTACCTGACGATCGGCGGCGCCAAATCGGGCGTCTACGTCTATGTCAACGGCCGCGAAGCGGGTTACAACGAAGATTCGAAGAATCCGGCGCAATACCGCATCGACCCCCTCCTGCGTCCGGGCGAGAATACGCTGGCGCTCAAAATGACGCGGTGGAGCACCGGTTCCTACCTCGAAGCGCAGGACTTCTGGCGCATCAGCGGCATCGAGCGCACGGTCTACCTTTCGGCCGAAACGCCCGACGCGCTGCGCGATTTCGAGGTCGTATCGACGCTCGACGACAGCTACCGCACGGGGCTTTTCACGCTGAAAATGTTCCTCGCAGGCGATCGGGAGGTCGAGGCGGGCTACGAACTGCTCGATCCCGAGGGCCGCACCGTCGCCTCGGGACGGCAGCAGGCAACGGGCGAAGCCCTGTTCCGTGCCGAGATACCCGACGCAGCGCATTGGACGGCCGAAACGCCCGACCGCTACCGGCTCGTGATGCACGTGCGGACACCCGAACGGACGGTCTACGTCCCCTTCTCGGTGGGATTCCGCCGCTTCGAGTTCGCCGACGCCGCCGAGCGCGACGCCAAGGGACGCCCCTACCGCGTGCTGCTCGTCAACGGACAGCCCGTGAAATTCAAGGGAGTCAACCTCCACGAACACGATCCCCGCACGGGACACTACGTCGACGAGGAGCTGTTGCTCCGGGACATGCGGCTGATGAAGGCGCACAACGTCAACGCGATCCGCACCTGCCACTATCCGCAGCAGCGCCGCTTCTACGAGTTGTGCGACTCGCTGGGCTTCTACGTTTACAGCGAGGCCAACGTCGAGAGTCACGGCATGGGGTACGATCTGGCCGCGGGCCGCACGCTGGGCAACGACCGTGCATGGTGGCCGGCGCACGAGACGCGCCTGCGCAACATGTACATGCGCTGCCGCAACTATTCCTCGGTCTCGATCTTCTCGCCCGCCAACGAATCGGGCAACGGCTACAATTTCTACAAAGCCTACGAATGGCTCGAAGCCCGCGAGAAGGGCGAAGGCCGCATGAACCGCCCGATCTGCTACGAACGCGCACAGTGGGAGTGGAACACCGACATGTTCGTGCCGATGTATCCCACGGCGGGAATGCTCGAAGAGTGGGGACGCGAGGGCACCGACCGTCCCGTCGTTCCGTGCGAATACTCGCACGCGATGGGCAACTCCAACGGTTCGCTGTGGCTGCAATGGCAGTCGATCTACAAATATCCCAACTTGCAGGGAGGCTTCATCTGGGACTGGGTCGACCAGGGATTCGAACGCCGCGATGCAGCGGGAACCCTCTATTGGACCTACGGCGAGCCGAGCGACGGCAACTTCTGCTGCAACGGTCTCGTTTCGCCCGACCGCACGCCCCATCCCGCCATGGCCGAAGTGCGTTACGCCTACGCCGACATCGCCTTCCGTCCGGTCGGGCCGGCACGGGGATCGTTCGAAGTCGAGAACCGCTTCTATTTCACCTCGCTCGAAGGCTACGACATCGTCTACACGGTCGAGGCCGACGGCAAAGCGGTGCGCAGCGGCACGGTGCGGTTGCAGACTGCGCCGCAGCAGCGCGAGACGGTCGACGCGGCCGTCGGGAAACTCAAACCCGGACGGAATTATTACCTGCGCCTGCGGGCCGTGACACGCACCGACCGGCCGGGACTGCCCGCCGGCACGGTCGTGGCCGAGGAGCAATTCCCGTTGCAGAAGGGCGCTCTGCCGGCCTATGAAAAGGAGGGCGAGAGGCTGGCGCTCTCGACGCAGGGCGACCGGATCGAAGCGGCGAACGACCGTGTCCGCTTCGCCGTCAACCGCACGACGGGAGCGGCGCTGAGTTATGAAATCGACGGCACGGAGCTCTTCGCCGACGGATTCGGCGTGCGCCCCAACTTCTGGCGGGCACCCGTCGACAACGACTACGGCGACGGAATGCCCCGCCGCACGCAGGTGTGGAAGGAGGCGTCGCGCGACGCCGACGCCGAGGTAACGGGCCGCATGGAGGGCGACGCGGCGGTGATCGTCGCGACCCGCGCGCTGGCCGGCGGCAACCGCCTGACGACGACCTACACCGTCTATCCGTCGGGAGCGGTCAACGTGCGGATGCACTTCGCCCCCGGCGAGGAGCCGATGCCCGAAATGCCGCGCTACGGCGTGCGGTTCCGCCTGCCCGAACGCATGGACGCCTTCGCCTATTTCGGCCGGGGGCCCGAAGAGAATTACTGGGACCGCAAGGCAGGCACCTTCGTCGGCCGTTACGAGACTTCGGCGCGGCGGGAGTGCTTCCCCTACGTGCGGCCGCAGGAGACGGGACACCACTGCGACACCGAATGGATCGATTTCGGCGAACTGCTGATCGTGGCCGACTCGACCATGGAGTTCAACGCCCTGCGCTGCACGGTCGAGGATCTCGACGGCGAACAGGCCGTCGGCCGCGACTACCAGTGGCACAACTGGACGAAAAGCGACTCCAACGAGGCGGACAAGGCGCGTAATGCGATGCGCCGCCAGACCCACGTGAACGACATCCCGGTACGCGATTTCGTGGAGGTATGCCTCGATTACCGCCAGATGGGGCTCGGCGGCTACGACAGCTGGGGCAAACGCCCCGAGGAATCCGTGACGCTGCGCACCGGAAAGCTCCGCGACTGGGGCTTCACCCTCGTCCCGAAGCGTGCGAGAAAATGAAGCGCCGAGAATCAGGATTCACGGGCCGGCCATAAAGGCCGAGGCCCTTCAAAAACGGACGGTGCGACTTCGCGAAGTCGCACCGTCCGTTCGTGTCGTGACGAAAGATTCCTCCCCCGCTATCCGTTCGTCCGGAAAGCCTTCTGCACGCCCTTGATGCGCAGGATGGCGTGGACGAGCGTGTCGACGACGCTCGTGGCAGGCACCTCCACGTCGACCGTACCCGTGAGCAGACCGCCCCGCGAGGCGAGGTTCATCGAACGGATGTTGAGTTTCAGGTCGCGGATCACCGTTTCGGTGATATGGTTGGCCATGCCCGTCGTATCGGCCGCCACGATGCGGATCGTCACGCGGAACGCCCCTTCGGCTGTCTGCCGCCAGCGGGCGTCGATGACGCGGTAGGGATAATTCTCGCGCATACGCCGTGCATTGGGACAGTCGGTGCGGTGGATCGTAATGCCCGAGCTGATCGTCACGAAGCCGAAAATATCGTCGCCTTTGATCGGGTTGCAGCACTTGGCGAGCTTGTACTCGATCTGGTTGATGTTGTCGTCGATCACGAGCGCGTCGGCCGAATGCGCAGGCCGCGCGGCGGCGTTCTGCAACTTGGCCTGCTCAGCTGCGGCGGCCGCTGCGCGCCGCTCCTCGTCGGCCTCGCCCGACTGCCAGCGGGTGAGAATCTCCTTGACCGTCGCCAGATCGATCTTTTCGGTGGCGATCAGCCCGTAGAGTTCGGTTCCCGCTTTGAGCTTGTAATATTTGCACAGATACCCCACCGCCTCGTCGATCGTGAGGCCGAATTTCCAGTTTTTGAGCTTGCGTTCCAGCTCCTCGCGTCCCAGCCGCGCGCTCTTGGCCTGCTCCTCGCGGATGAAGGCCTTGATCTTGCTGCGCGCCTTGGCGGTCTTGACCGCCGAGAGCCAGTCGGCCTTGGGCGTCTGGTTCTTCTGCGTGAGAATCTCGACGATGTCGCCGTTATGGAGCGTCTCCTTGATCGGCACGGCGCGGCCGTTGATCTTGCCGCCCGAACAGCTGCATCCCAGATTGGAGTGGATGTCGAAGGCGAAGTCGAGTACCGTAGCCCCTTCGGGGAGCTTGCGCAGGTCGCCGTTGGGCGTGAAGACGAAGATTTCGCCCGACGACGGCCGCGAATCGAACCGCTGCGCCAGCGCATGGGGCGTGTTCTCCATCAACTCGCGCAGGCGGCCGAGCCACATCTCGCTCGTGAGCGCCCCCTGGTTGACCCCCTTGTAACGCCAGTGCGCCGCGATGCCGCGTTCGGCCACGGCATCCATCCGCTCGGTGCGGATCTGAATCTCCACCCAGCGGCCGCCGCCGGCCGAAACGGTGGTGTGGAGCGACTCGTAGCCGTTGGACTTGGGGATCGAAATCCAGTCGCGCAACCGTTCGGTATTGGGGATGTAGTAGTCGGTGACGATCGAGTAGACGGCCCAGCACTGGGTCTTCTCCTCCTCGGGCGGACAGTCGAGGATGATGCGCAGCGCGAAGATGTCGTAGACCCCTTCGAACGGCACGTGCTGCTTGTGCATCTTCGTCCAGATCGAGAAGATCGACTTCGTGCGGCTCTTGACGTGGTAGTTGAATCCCTGCCGGTCGAGCCGCTCGACGATCGGCGCCAGAAAACGGTCGATGAAGGTCTGGCGTTCGCGCTCGGTCTCCTCCAACTTGCGGTGGATATGCTCGTACTCGGCCGGTTCGAGATAGCTCAGGGCGATGTCCTCCAACTCGCTCTTGATCGAATAGAGGCCCAGTTTGTGCGCGATCTGGGCGTAGAGGTTCATGCTCTCCCAGCTCTTCTTGCGCCACTTCTCGCGCGGGAACATCCGCAGGTTGCGCATCACTTCGAGGCGGTCGGCCAGTTTGATGAGGATCACGCGCGGGTCTTCGGAGTAGCTCACGATCAGGTCCCGGAAATTGTCGGCCTGCTCCTTGGCCACCTTGAGCTTCAGCTCCGAGATGTTGGCCAGACCCAGCGTGATGCCCACGACCTGATCGCCGAAGCGTTTGCGGATGTCGGCGCTCAGGGCGAGGAATTCTTCGGCGGGCAGCTGCTTGTGGGCGAGGCGCACCACGTCGTGCAGGATCGCCGAGATGGTGGAGTTGCGGCCCAGGCCCACCTCCGAGATCACGATCGAAGCCACCGCGGCGGCATGCTCCAGCAGGGGCGAGCCGTCGTAGCGCACCAGTCCGGCGAGTTTCCCGCCGGCATACTCCAGCGCCTCGTCGACGAGTGCCCGGGTCTGCTCCGAGAAATTCGCGCGCACGAGCGTGCGGAGTTTTTCGTACCGTGAAAAGTCCATTTTTACCTAACCAGATGACCTATGCTCGCAAAGATATGAAATTTTTTCATAAATTTGGCATGTACAATTGAACAGTTGTGTTATGGACAAGAAAAAGGCAGTTTACGTGCCGACCGTAGGCGAGGAAATCGGCAATGCCGTGTCCCACGGCGTGATGTCGCTGTTATCGCTGCTGGCCCTTCCTTTCGCCGCCGTGTGGGCCTATGCGCATGACCCCGGCGGGGTTCTGGCCTCGGTCTCGGTGTCGGTTTTCGTCATTTCGATCTTCCTGATGTTCCTCGCCTCGACGCTCTATCACTCGATGAACCCGCAGTCGAAGCACAAGGAGGTTTTCCACATCCTCGACCATATTTTCATCTACGTCGCCATCGCGGGCAGCTATACGCCCATCGCGCTGTCGGTCATCGGCGGCTGGCAGGGGGTGTTCATCACCGTCCTGCAATGGGCGATGGTGATTTTCGGGGTGTTCTACAAGTCGCTCTCCCGAAAGTCGATACCGGCCATCAGTCTGACCATCT
>OGLM01003684.1_pt1 | contig 12193 bp, 10 predicted proteins | sample 1572531 | NCBI WGS metagenome assembly OGLM01 (sample SAMEA2581909, study PRJEB24529) | metagenome | biome: Human gut stool | place: China | collected 2011 | reverse complement strand
TAGCTGCAAATTAAACCCACGTAAACGTTTCGTTTTGCAGAGCCATCCACTCATATTTTGCATAACATTTTGTATATCAATAGGTTTGATATTCTTTCCGCTCAATCCTCAATATACGTTTCGTTCTGTGCCCCATATAATACGGCTCTGAAGGATACGTTCTTTGCCGAAGCGCTGATGAAAGGGGATGCACTGATTCCCGACGGAGCAAGTATCGTGATGGCTTGCCGGAAACTGAAAGCGAAAAGCCAGCCGACAGAACGTATTGCCGGATGGGACTTGTTTACCATGGAGATGGAACGGCTGAACCAAAAGGGAGGTACCTGCTTCTTCATGGGAAGTAGCGAAAAGGTGCTGAATCTGATTCGGGAAAAAGCGAAAACGGTCTACCCGAACATCCGGATTGAAACGTACTCCCCACCCTACAAGGCGGAATTCTCGGAAGAAGAGAACCGGGCAATCATCGAAGCCATCAACCGGGCTAATCCGGACTTGCTGTGGATTGGTATGACGGCTCCCAAACAGGAGAAGTGGGCATACCGTCATTGGAATGAACTGGACATTCACTGCCATTGCGGCACCATCGGTGCGGTGTTCGACTTTTTTGCCGGCACCATGGAACGGGCTCCTCTGTGGTGGCAGGAACATAGTCTGGAATGGTTGTACAGACTGCTGAAAGAACCGAAACGGATGTGGCGCCGATACATTATCGGAAACACGTTGTTTATCTGGAACGTCTTTAGAGAAATGTAACTAGCAAATCAGGGGGTTGAAACACTAATAAAAACATAGCGCATGAAAACAAAATATGACGCCTATAACAGTTGGGTAAGCTTTTTTATCGTTACTTGTGAAACGCTTATTACGGGTGGATTGTTCTATCTGTTGTTTCTCACTACAGAAGATACGCCATGGCACAAGATTCTGCAGGCGCCGCACCTGCAGATCATCCTGACGGTGATGCTTTGCTACTTCGTATCGGCCATGCAGGCTGGCGTGGTGCTTTACCGGCGTAAGGTATATGCCTACCAGATTCTGGGTAAGGTATTGAAAAGTACAATCTGCTTCGGAGTATTGTCGGGGGTAGTGCTGGAACTGGGACGATTCATGGATGCCTGGTCGTATTTCTACCTGACTTTTTTAGGGCTGCTGTTTATTTCGCTGTCTGTATTCCGTATCCTCATGCGATGGGGGTTGAAAAGATACCGTTCGAAAGGTGGTAACCTGCGCTATGTAGTGCTGGTGGGTAGTTCAGAAAACAACCGCGAGCTATATTATGAACTGACGACTCAGGACTGGACCGGATTCAGGGTAAAGGGGTATTTCGACTTTGAGCCGAACCCGAAGTTTCCACAGGAATGTCCGTACCTGGGAAAACCCCAGGACGTGAAAGAATACCTGGAAAAGAACGGGAATACGCATTACCTGTTCTGCTGTCTGCCTTCGAAGGAACATGTCATTATCCGTTCGCTGATTAATTACTGCGAGAACCACCTGGTGCATTTCTACAGTGTGCCAAACATTTACAACTATCTGCAGAACCGGGTATATTTCAATATGATAGGAAACGTACCTTTCCTGAGCCTACGACCAGACCCGCTGAGCCGGACGGGCAACAAGATGATGAAACGGGCGTTCGACATTGTGTTCTCACTGCTGTTTCTGTGTACGCTCTTCCCGATTATCCTGCTCATTGTGACCATTATCACCAAGCTGACGATGCCGGGACCAGTATTCTTCAAACAAAAACGAAACGGGCTGAACGACAAGGAGTTCTACTGCTATAAGTTCCGGAGCATGAGGGTGAACACACAGGCCGACTCGCTGCAGGCTACCAAGGATGACCCGCGCAAGACACGCTGGGGAAACATCATGCGAAAAACGAGCATCGACGAACTGCCGCAGTTCATCAATGTGCTGCTGGGCGACATGAGCGTGGTAGGTCCCCGACCGCACATGCTGAAACACACGGAGGAATATTCGAAACTGATTAACAAGTATATGGTGAGACACTTCGTGAAGCCGGGCATCACGGGCTGGAGCCAGGTGACGGGCTATCGCGGAGAAACCAAGGAGCTGAAGGATATGGAAGGACGTATCCGTGGAGATATATGGTATATCGAACACTGGAGCTTCGGCCTGGACTTGTTCATCATCTATAAAACGGTGATGAATGCTATACATGGGGAAAAGAACGCATACTAAGACTTAATGAAAATTTATTTATAACCAAAGTTTTATGAATCATTTTTTAAGGCGGGGTATCTGCCTGGGAGCATGGGTGGCCGGTTGCGGCATGGCTCATGCACAGCTGGCCGCGGTGAAAACGAACGCACTGCTGTGGGGGAACCTGACGCCGAACATTTCAATGGAGCTGGTGACAGCTTCCAAATTCAGCCTGGAAGGAACTGTGTTTTACGGACTGGACAAGGCGCCGCTGGATGCCCAGTTGAAAGGGGCACAGGCGGAGTTCAGGTATTGGATTTCTGGGAGGCCGATGGCGCGCTCGTTCATCGGCTTATCTGTAAGCGGACTAAGGTATACGGTGGTGCACAAGGGAAAGGCGCACCAGGGAGAAGCTGCAGGACCGGGACTGACATACGGCTATGCCTGGCCGCTGAGCAAACGGTTCAACCTGGAATTCTCGGCCGGAGTAGGTGCCCTGTGGTATAGGGAGAAGAAATATCCGGAGGGTACATACCTGAAAAAAGAAGAGTATAATGCAAACGGAGTGAAGTGTGTGCCGACAGAAGTCGCGGTGTCATGCTGCTATTTATTCTAAGAAGCTGAAGCGTATGAATAGGAAAAGAATAAGCCGCATCGGGAAATATGTACTGGTTACGATGCTGCTGACTGCTGTCCCCGCAAGCGGATGGGCGCAGCGAATGATCAAGGTGAGCGGCACGGTTTACAACATTGCGGACAAGAAAAAGAAGGTTCCGTTCTCGGGAAGCGTGGTCTATGTATATAGCTGCAAGACGGTGGCGGCCGCAAAGGACCTGAAGAACAGCCTGGACAAGGATAATACCAATTTCGCACTGTTCATGAACGAAGATGAAAGGGCGGAAACGGATGCCAACGGGTATTACGAGATTCTGGTGCCGGACAACGGGGCACTGGTGTTCAAAGCGGGCCTGAACAAGGCCATTCTGGAAAAGGTGAGCAACCGCATGAAAATAGACGTAGAAGTGGATGACGGTATCTATCTGAAGGAGGTAGTGGTAACGGGAGAGCTGAAGCAGATTCAGCCGGAACCGAAGGCCAGCCGACTGATAGGTAACCGTTTTTATCCTTATAATACGTTCCTGGTCCCACATGGAGAAGGCAACAAGTATTCGCGCCTGATTGTGCAGCCGTATGTACTGAACTGTACGACCAACGACACGGTGGCTTTCTTGAAACCACTGGTATACGACGGCAAAGAATATCACCTGACCCAGACCCGACGAATGGGGTACGACCTGAAAAAGGATCCTCTGGAGCCTTATATCCAGTCACGACCGCTGGTGAATGAGCGGATGGTGATTGAATGGCAAGACACGGTGACGGTGCCCGACCCGAACGTGAATTACAGTTGCTATGCGGACTTCTGTATAGAGGACTACAACAATGTTCCGTTCAGAAAAACGTATCAGATTAATACATGCGAGAACAAGCGCCCCCTGAAATTTCTGCAATATGACCTGATAGCCTTGGATATGGATTTCCAAAAATATCCGGAGAAGGCACAGGTAGAGAAGTTTGACACGGAGGACCAGGTGGAGCTCAACTTTGAAATCAACTCGGACCGGCTGACGGACGACCCGAAGAACCAGGAGAGCCTTGCCGGAATACGGCAGAAACTGAACCTGATTCTGAACGAGCCCGGCGCCCTGCTGAAAGAGTTTCACGTCATCGGCAAGGCATCGCCGGAAGGATATTACCAGCAAAACCTGCAGCTGGCCCAGAAACGTATGCAGCGGATTCAGCAGGAGGTTATCGGGGTACTCCCCCATGCGGTAGCCGAACGCGTGTATCAGAACCCGCAGGCAGAAGTGGCTTCATGGAACGAGGTGGCCGAATTGCTGGAGAAGGACAGCCTGATGGAAACGGCCGGTTTCATCAGAAAGGTTGTAAGAGAACTGCCCGACCAGATGAACCGGCAGGGACAGCGAATCAAGGCCTCCAAGGACTACCGTACGGTGATTGTGCCTTACCTGGAGCAGCTAAGACAAGTGAAGTACCTGTGCCGCTATGACATCTACCGGGAACCGACCGACAAGGAGGTGATGGCGGCTTACCGGAGAAAGGGACTGGACGGGATGTACACCCGGTATGAATACTGGAAGCTGCTGCAATTGCTGAAGGACAGTCAGGAAAAGGAAGCGGTGGCACGCAAGGCATACGAGGAATCGCTGAGCATGAAGCGTCCATGGGTGTTGGCCGGAAACACGCTGGCCAAGCTGTACCTGGAAAAGGATGTGACCGACACGCGGATACTGGAACCGCTGATAGACCGTACCATCTTTACCGTGAACTATGAAAGGAAAAACATGGATACGGGAAGAACGGAGATTATCAACCCGATTGAGGTGGTGGTGAACCAGCTGTGCATGTACATCAAAGCGGGTGACTTTGAGAATGCCAGTGTCATGGCCAAGCTGATTCCGGAGGATTACAAGGAATTTGACCTGGTGAAGGCATACGCATGGGCCATGGGCGGCTATTTCCAGGGAGGGAATACGCCTGAAGAAACGCAGCGAGCCGCAGAGACCTTCCGCACCATCTGCCAGTCGTCCGTTCAGAACGAGGCGGTGATGAACCTGGCACTGGAAACGCCGCAGGGAAACGCACAGGCGGAAAAGGTGCTGGAACAGATGGTGGACGAGAATCCGGTGAAATGGTACCTGAAGGCGGTGACAGAAGCCAGAAAGGGAGACATAGGGCTGACGGAAGCGGCTCTGTATCTGGTGAGATGTTTCAACCTGGACCAGAAGATGATTGTCACTGCCCAGAACGACGGTGAATTCACGAAAGAGATTGTGGAAACGGCGTTGGAGATGTATAAGAATCAGTAATCATGAAAATAAACAGAAAGACTTTATATATAGCTGCCCTCGGCTATTTGTGGATGGGCGGAACGGAAACCATCCTCGCACAGGATGCCACAGCCGATTCGGTAAAAACCGGCTTTTTCAACGCGATGGATTATGTGAGACAGAAAAGGTATATCCCTGCCGGAAGGGTGATTGACCCCAAGGCCAGGGGATGGAATTCTTCCTTGTCGATTTATGCTGGTGCCGGAAAACTGGGAGGCGGAGCGGCAGGCCCCTACTCCAAAGAATTCGGTATCGCCTTCACAAAGGATGTAACCTCGTTCAACAGTTACCGTCTGGCCGTAGAAGGGGCGGTGAACGAACAGATTGGAAGAGGCGGCGTGGAAATAGCGCACATGTTCCGGATACTGGATTACCTGAGAGGCTACAAGGACGACCTGCGATGGGACCTGGAAACGGTACTGGGTATCGGCATCTACGGGACGAAAAACAAGGTTTCAAAGGAACGTTTCGTAGCTGGAGGCATACACGGCGGACTGCATGTGAACTACCATCTGCACAACCACCTGGACCTGTTTTTGGAACCGAGAGTGAATCTTTTTACCGACGGCATCAACGGACTGGAGTCACAGAAAAAATATGATATCGGTGCCCAGGCGATGGCCGGACTGACTTACCGATTTACCAACCTGCACAAGGTGTCCGGCCCTTCTGCCAACTCCGGCGCACTGGACAACCTGTTCTACGAAATTTATGCAGGTATTCAAGGAGACTACTCAGGCAGAATTCGTAAATCACCGGTAATGAACGGGGTACTGGAACCCGTAGGTCCCGTAATGGGTATCAGCATGGGAAAATGGTTCCTGCCCTTCGGAGTTAGGGGAACCTTATTCGCTGGAATACATAATACCCTCCCTGATCAAGGAAGGGGAAAAAGGAAAGAAGCTTACGGAGGTATACGACTGGAAGGTATGGTCAACCTGAACCGTCTGTTCGACGACCGGGTGACCGACCCCCGACTGGAAGTGAACCTGATGGGAGGTGCAGAAGCCGGATTCGTGGCACACCGGGGAGCGACTTATGCCCGCAAAGTCAGACCTTTCACGGGACCGACACTCGGAGGACAGCTGGTGTATGCCGTAAACGACCACATCGGCGTATTCGGGCAGGCACGCTGGAGCAAGAACAGCTATACGCAAAATTTCTTGCACGGAACGAGCAGCAAACGCCGCATGCAGAACCTGAGCATAGAAATGGGTGTGCAATACAGAAGACGCGAAGAATGTATTACCCGTCACCAATACCTGTTTGAGCCCTATAACTTTGTATCGGTCGGCATGGGGGCAAATTACCCGATGCGCACCGGAGACCAGCAGCTGAAAGCCCTGATGAAGCACCTGGGACAGCAATTCTATGTGGGGTACGGAAGAAGATGGAGCAAATACTCATCGGTTAGAGGATACATCGAAATGGCACATTATCCCTATAACGTGAGTAAGCATGTATATCCCTTTACCCTCGGAGCGGACTACCTGGTAGACCTGAGTAGCCTGGCCGCAACGTATAACCCGGAAAGAATCTTTACGGTGGAAGGCCTGGCGGGTATCTTGTACACGCACCACGGAACGGCACAAAAGGACTATTTCGGCGTACAGGCCGGGCTGAAAGAAACCGTGCGGATAAATGACCAATGGGGCGTCTTTGCGGAAGAAGTGCTGAGGGGCTACAAGGGAGCCATCACCCCGGGGGCCAGAACCTTGACGGAGAAGGGAATCTCCCTGCTTCCGTATGCGAATTTAGGGGTGAACCTGTACTTTTAGGCAGTTTTTTTATTAAACCTCACACATTTTGATAGATATCTTATCATTCCTTATCACGGTTTGGAAATATTGTATTATCTTTGACGCAGAATTAATAATTACATGAATATGAATAGTAGAATTTACATTCTGGCTATTGCACTGATGACAGGTGTAGGTGCAATGGCGCAAAACACGCAGCAAAACAGCAACGTAGAAAAGATTGAAAAATACACTGTACAGACCAACTTGTTTGGCGACAACTTGTTTGTAGGAGCCAACATCGGTGCGCAGATGTATGTAGGCGACTACATTTCAAAAGGAAAAGCCGGCAAACTGATTACTCCGACATTCGAAATCAATGTAGGAAAATGGTTTACTCCGGGCATCGGATTGAGACTGGGATTCGGTGGTTACCAGGCTAAAGGTTACTCAGTTAAAGATGCTGGTTTTGCCTACAAACGCGTAGACACCAACGTGTATCGCACCAAATGGGGAATCCTGCACTTGCACGGTGACGTAATGCTGAACTTCACCAACCTGTTCTGCGGCTACCGTGAAGACAGATTGTACAATGCAATTCCTTACGTGAGCATCGGTTACCTGCGCGGTATCGACAATAACGAAAACGAATTGTCAGGAGGTATCGGATTCATCAACCGTTTCCGTTTGAACAAGGCTTGGGACTTGAACTTGGAATTGAAAGGAAACATCAACAACGACGTGATGGACGGTATCCGTGGCGGAAAGAATATGGAAGGTTCTGCAGCCATCATGGTAGGTGCAACTTACCGCTTCAACCGCAGAGACTGGACTAAGGGTACCGGTATCTCGGCTGCTGAAATGCAGGCTGTACAGAATCAGCTTAAGAGCATGAACGAAGAAAATGCCAGCTTGAGAAACCGCGTAAATGCACTGGAAGAAGAAAAACGTAACCAGCCGGTTGTAACTGAAACCAAGGCTAGCAACAAGCTGCCGGATGCAACTGAATATGTAGCGTTCTTCGACATCAACAAGGCTTACCTGAGCGAAAAAGAAGCAGTGAATCTGGAAGCTTATGCAAACCTGATCAAGAAGTATCCTGAAAACAAATTCATCATCACAGGATATGCTGACAAGCAGACTGGTTCGGCTGAATTCAACGAACGCCTGAGCAAGCTGAGAGCAGAAGCTGTATACAATACACTGGTAGATAAATATGGTGTAAACAAGGATCAGCTGACAATGGAATACAAAGGTGGTGTTGACACTATGTTCCGCGAAAATCCGCGTCTGAGCCGCGCCGCTATCATCCGCATGGCAAAATAAAAAAAACACTAAAATCATAGGAAATCGCTGCACTTCCTTGAAAAAGGAGATGCGGCGATTTCTTTTTTTCATTCTTTCTCTTACATTTGCAAACTAACCTTTTTTACGTAACTTTTTAAACGAATTTAGATATGATCATAGCTGTTGACTTTGACGGTACTATTGTGGAACACCGCTATCCGGAAATCGGACGGGAAAAGCCTTTTGCCTTTGACACACTGAAAATGCTGCAAAAAGAGGGGCATCGGCTGATTTTGTGGACTGTAAGAGAGGACAAGCTGCTGGAAGAGGCCGTGGATTTCTGCCGACAGCATGGAGTGGAATTTTATGCGGTCAATACGAACTATCCGGAGGAACAGGAGGCGCATCAGCATTTCTCGCGGAAGCTGAAGGCGGATGTGTTCATTGACGACCGCAATCTGGGGGGAATGCTCGACTGGGGAAGCATTTACCGCATCATACATTACCGCCTGAAAATTGCGGATCTGGTGGCCGAAACGCTGGATGAAAGGCTGGAAGAGGGCATCGAACGCCGGAAACAGGAGAAGAAGAAAAGACAGGGCTTGTTTGGCAAGCTGTTCGGATGAGACACATCCGGAGAAGATACGAAAGAAGCTGTTTCACACACGGAGCATTCCGACAGTGAAACAGCTTCTTTTATTGTATCCCTTTTGGGGAGAATTATTCTACGTAGAGCACCAGTCCCTTAAGGTATTCACCTTCCGGATGGTAGATGTTGACCGGATGGTCACCCGGCTGGGTGAGCTGGTGAAGAATGCGCACGCTGCGTCCGCTCTGTGCAGCTGCGGTAAACACGGCGTTACGGAAGTCCTGCTTGTTCACCACCTGCGAACAGGAGAAGGTGAAGAGGATGCCGCCCGGACGTATCTTTTCGAAGGCCTTGGCATTGAGCTTGGTGTAACCGCGAAGGGCATTGCGCAGGGCATCGCGATGCTTCGCAAAGGCCGGCGGGTCGAGGATAATCAGATCGTACTGGTCGCCCATGCGGTCGAGGAACTTGAAGGCATCTTCCGCAAAAGCCTGGTGACGGGTATCGCCGGGGAAGTTGAGAGATACGTTCTCGTTGGTCAGGTCGATGGCTTTGGCTGAGCTGTCTACCGAGTGAACGAGGTTGGCCCCTCCCCTCATGGCATAGAACGAGAAGCCGCCGGTGTAGCAGAACATGTTGAGCACGTTACGGCCCTTGGCATAGCGTTCCAGCAGGGCACGGTTCTCACGCTGGTCGACGAAGAAACCGGTCTTCTGTCCCTTGAGCCAGTCTACGTGGAACTTCAGTCCGTTCTCCATGGCCACGTTCTCCGGACTTCCGCCTTTAAGGAAGCCGTTTTCAGTAGCCAGCAGGTCGGCCTTGAAGGGCAGCGTGGTTTCTGATTTATAATAGATGTGCTGGATGACGTCGCCCATCACTTCCTCGAGGGCTTCGGCCACCGCCATACGGTCGAGGTGCATGCCGGCAGAGTGTGCCTGCATCACGGCGGTATGGTCGTACACGTCGATAATCAGTCCGGGCAGGTTATCGCCCTCGCCGTGTACCAGACGGTAAGTATTGTTCTGAGGATTGCCCAGCACGCCCAAGGCACAGCGGAGGTCTTTGGCCACCTGCAGGCGGCGTACCCAGAACGCATGGTCGATGGGTTCCTGACGGAAGGAAAGCACACGCACGGCGATGCTGCCAATCTGGAAATGTCCGCAGGCAATGAATTCTTTCTTGGAGGTGTAGACATCTACTACTTCACCTTCTTCCGGCTCTCCTTCCACGCGGGCGATGGCGCCGGAAAAGACCCAGGGATGAAAACGCTTGAGCGATTCTTCCTTTCCGGGTTTGAGAAATACTTTCTTATAGCTCATTTGTATGGTTTAAGTGATTAATCTTCGAGAATGTGTTCAGGGGCTTCCGTGCGTATCACGCGGTACTTGCCCGAAAGGCGAAGTTCTTCCAGGTACTGGTAGATGCGTACGCAGGCCCAGGCATCGGTGGCGGCATAAAGCTGCTGTGCCTCGGTCAGGGTGTCGGCCTCCCAGTTGGACAGGCGCTGGCTCTTGGAAATCTTTTCCTGAAAAAGAAGGGCATAGATTTTCTGGAGGCTCTTTTCTTCGATGCCGAAAGAGGCTACGTAGTCCTGCAGTTCCACCCAGTTGCCCATGCGCGGGTCTTTCTTGTTGCGGCGGCGGAGCATGGCAAAATCGTCTTTCAGCGACAGGCCGATCTTGAGCACGTTGTTCTGAAGGAACTCTTCCAGGAAGTCCGGCAGCCCGAGGTGATTCAGACGGAACAGGAAGCAGGTGTCGTAAGTAGAGACCTGCAAGAGGGCCACCTTGTTGACGGCTCCCTTCCGGAAAGAAGGACGTGTTTCGGTATCCACTCCCACCAGTACATGGGTATTGAGGTAATCAATGGCCTTGCGGGCTTCGGTCTCGGTGTAGATTACGAAGATGCGACCGGGGAAAGAAACCTTAGGTAACTCCGCAACGATTTTCTTATCTATTTTACTCTGTAGTTCTACCATTCAGTTTACGGGTTTAGGGTTATTCGTCATCGCCCATGTCAAGGCCTTCGTAGAGTTCTTCTTCGGTGCAGTTATCTTCGTAGAGTGCGGAATCTTCCTCTTCCTGACTGCTGTGCGAAAACTGGCGGCACTTCACGTCGTGAAGGGCACGCATCACATTGACCAGGCGCTGTCCCCAGAACTCGGCAAAGAGTTCACGGCAGATGGCTAAGGAGTCGTTCATGGTGTGCTCCAGGCCCAACTGGAACACGCAGATGAAATCCTTGATGGGCTGGTAAATGTCGGCCAGGCTTTCGGAAATGTTCTGATGAATGGGGGTATCACTATAAGCCATGTCATCGAGGAACACCTCGAGGTAGTCATCGTATTCGCCTAAGAGAGAGGCGATGGAGCCGCGAAGCACTTCGTAATCGGTCTCGGTCACGAAGGTTTCCGGGTCGGCATCTTCCATCCGCTCGCAAGCAGGAAGCAACGAAGCCTTCAGGTATAAAAGGGGAAGGAGTTTCAGGGACTTGTCGACGAAATCCCGACAACGCATATCGGACACACACTCCATAAATCCACAGAACTCGGCAGCCACTGTCACGAACTCGACTGCATTTTTATCGAATATTACTTGAGAGTTTTTTTCTTCCATATTCATGCTAATTGACGTGCAAAGGTACAAAAAAAATTTCTCAGTTTTAGTTTTATTCGTACATTTGCATGTATGTTTAGTTAATTCGAATCATCATGCAAACAAAAAAAACAGATACAAGCAAAAGTGAAAAAGCGGCTGCCGTGGCCGGAAAAACATGGACTATCCTGAAAAGTGAGACTACTGCGTTCGTCATCGGACTGCTCTGCGTCATCTTCGGCGTGTACTTGCTGCTGGCTTTCAGCTCGTTCTTCTTTACGGGAGGAAACGACCAGAGCATTCTGTCGCATCCCAACCCGTCGGAGCTGCTGGAAACGGGCAACCGCATACAGAACTATGCCGGAGCACGGGGAGCACAGCTGGCGCAGTTCCTGATTAATGACTGCTTCGGGTTTTCAGCTTACTGTATCATTATCTTCTTAGTGGTGGCCGGCATGAAGCTGATGAAGGCGTACGAGTTCCGCATCCGTTACTGGTTCTTAGGCTGTGCCACGGTGATGGTGTGGCTCTCTGTAACCTTAGGATTTGCATTCGGAGGACTGCTGGAAGATTCTTATATTTATCCGGGGGGACTGCACGGCTACAACGTGAGCCTGTGGATTCGCTCGCAAATCGGTGCGCCGGGATTGATTCTGGTGCTGCTGGCTACGGCCATATTGTTCGGCGTGGCACTGACCCGACAGACCATGGGCGTGGTGAGAAAGGCGCTGCATCCGCAAAAGGGCAATAACGCGGCCATGACAGAGGAAATAACTCCCCAGCCGGAACCGACCTACCGGAAGCCGGTAGTGGACGAACCGGAAGTGACCGCTGCGGAGGATGAATCGGAGAAGAAGGAAAAGAAAGAAAGTTTCTGGAAGAGCTGGACGCACCGGAAACCGAAAC
>OGLM01003680.1_pt1 | contig 12199 bp, 8 predicted proteins | sample 1572531 | NCBI WGS metagenome assembly OGLM01 (sample SAMEA2581909, study PRJEB24529) | metagenome | biome: Human gut stool | place: China | collected 2011 | reverse complement strand
AAAACTGGGTGTTTGTTTTGCAATCTGCTGATTTTCAGCGTTTGTTGCGGAGAGAGAGGGATTCGAACCCCCGGTACAGTTACCCGTACACCGCATTTCGAGTGCGGCCCGATCGACCACTCCGGCATCTCTCCAATATGTTCGGACTCCTTCAGTCCATTTACCTTTCGGCCTCTCAGCCTCAGCGTTTCCCGTTCACCCCAACCCGACTGTCTCAAGGACAATCAGCAGGGCTCTCTGTTTAACGGTGTGCAAAGATAAGAACTTTTATTTTATGTTGGAACATGTGGGAGGACTTTTTTTGATTTTAATCCCAAAAATGGCTCGGATATTGAGTTTCGCACGATAAAATTGACTACTTTTGCATTATAACGTGACGGTGTGTGAGACCGTACGCCATCCCCGGCATCAGCGCCCGCCGGCGGCGAGCGAAACGTTCCGCCCGCCACACATAATAAACATGCCCGAAAATACGTTTTGGGTATAGGAGGAAATATGTTTTTTACAACAATAAACCTATGTGCGCTATGAAGAACTTGAAAGCATTATTGGCACTGATCCTTGCGGCCACAGCCGCAACAGGATGTACCACTGCCTACTACGGTTCCAAAGGCAGCGGTTTCGACGACCTCTACGCTACGCACGACAGGGTGGCCATCGCAAACAAGCAGAAGGCTGAAGCCGAAGCCCGTCAGGCCGAGGCCGAGGCCCGCAAAGCCGAATGGGAGGCCATGCTGGCCGAGGCTCAGGCCGACGCCGCCGAGAAACAATATACATCGGGTCAGACGGACTCGGCAGTCCCGCACGTCATAGTCCTCGAGGACGACCAGCCCGAGAGTTTCGTGGCCGACACCTACGAGAGCGCCTATGCGCGCCGTCTGCGCGGCTTCACCTCGCTCTCGTACCGCATGCCCTCGAGCTACTATAACCTGCGTTACAGCGGCGCATACACCTTCGCCACGGCATACGACCCGGCATTCTACAACGTCATGGTTTCGGGTGACGAAGTGTGGGTGGAGCCCAAGTACATAACCTCGATGTTCGGCACGTGGGGCGCCACGAACGCTACGGCAGCGCTCTACTCGCCGTGGTACTTCGGCTGGAGCACCTACGATCCGTGGTACTACTCGTGGTGGGGATATCCCCACTACTCGTGGTGGGACTGGAACTGGAACATCTGTTACGGCTGGCGCTGGGGCTACGACCTCTGGTGGGGCTGGGGCGGTATATATTCGCCGTGGTACTATCCTCACTGGGGCGGCCCGTACTGGGGCTGGGGTCCTCACTGGGGCGGACACTGGGGTGGCCCGCATTGGGGCGGTCATTGGGGCGGCCCGCATGTGGGTGCATGGAATGACGGCTACCGCTACCGCGGCGGCAACTACTACGGCTCGCGCAACAACTCGACGCTCGGCGGCCGCGGAAACTCTACGGGCGGATCGTTCGTAAACCGCGGGTCGGGATACTCGACACCCTACCGTTCACCCTCGTCGGGCAATGTCTACGGCGGTTCGCGCGGATCGCGCGGCGGCCAGACGCTCAACTTCAACAACAACGACTCGGGACGCAGTTCGGGATCTGTCGGGCGCGGCACGGTGACCATACGCGACCGTCAGAACTCCGCATTCGACCGCAACAACAACTCGTCGCTGCGAAACAACAACTCGTCGCTGCGAAACAACAACACCTCGCGCGAGCGTGACAATTCGCTGTTCCGCAACAACAACAATTCGTCGTTCAACAACAACTCGTCGTTCAACTCCAACCGCGGCGGCTCATACGGATCGGGCTTCTCGGGCGGCGGCACCCGCGGCGGTGGCGGAAGCATCGGCGGCGGTGGCGGCTCTCGTGGCGGCGGCGGTTCACGCGGACGCTAACGGGACGAAAGGCGGATATCGCTGCTGGCCAAGTGAGGGATACGCCCTCGAAAAGCAGAGATCAACCTACACGATATCCGGGCGGCGTCCCGACGGTTCGCCCCAATATCGGGATATGCGGCATACACTTTGCGGCTCCGACGCCGTAAAGGGATTTTTAACCTAACGGATCATAACGACCCAAAAGAGTTTGACAATGAAACGCGTAATGAAAACAGCCCTTGCGGCCGCCATGCTCCTAATGGCCGGTACGGCATCGGCACAATACAAGTTCGGAGGTCTGATGATGGACCACGACGGCATGATGTCGAACGACATGTACACCCTCTCGCAGGTGAACTTCGGGTTCGGCACCGCCCGCTCGATGGGTATGGCCGGGGCCTTCACCTCGCTCGGCGGCGACATCGCCTCGATAGGCATCAACCCCGCGGGTCTGGGTATGTACCGCCACAACGATATCTCGATAACACCCATGCTGAGCTTCCAGCGCTCGCAAAACAGCGCCCCCGACTGGGGTGACAACTCCCTGACGCGCGCAGCCATGAGCAACGTGGGTGCCGTGCTGAACCTCTACGAGGGGGCCTCGACACACGTGGTGAGCTTCAGCGTCGGCATAGCATACAACCGTGTGGCCGACTTCAACTACAACTACGGTTACTCCTCATCGAGCGCGCCCTCGTCGTCGCCCTACCGATCGATAGCCGACGCCTTCTCGCGCATGATGGGCCAGAGCCGTCTGTTCCCCTCGGACACCGGATCGCTCAACTACGGATACGGCGACGCCTACTTCTGGGGCGGCATTCTGGCATACAACGCCTTCCTGCTTGACGTAGGCACCGACGAGTATGGCGATTACTGGACTACGGCCGGGCGTCTCGGCGTCAACGCCGGCGTCGGACATACGGTGAACGAGCAGAGCCGTGGCTCGATCGGCGAGTATGACCTCTCGTTCGGCATGAATATCGACAATCTGGTCTACGTGGGTGCGACGCTCGGCGCGCAGGATGTAGACTGGCGCCGCCAGCTATACTACGGAGAGGATTACCTCTACAACGGCCAGACCCCCGTCGCAAGTGACGGCACGCCGCTGCAGAACCCCGCTCAGTGGATGGACTACAATCAGGCGATCAAGGTATCGGGTACGGGCATAAACCTCAAGCTGGGAGTCATCGTCCGCCCGACCGACGGGCTGCGTCTGGGCATGGCCATACATACGCCGACATACTATATCCTCAACCGCAAGTATCAGGCATACATGGCATCGAACTTCAACGACCGCGGCGACACCACCCCCTCGCTCGAGGATGTGTCTCCCTACACGTGGGACTTCGTGTCGCCCACGCGACTGATGTTCGGCGCCTCGTACACCTTCGGCAAGATGGCTGTCATCTCGGTCGACTACGAGCGCGACTGGTACAACGGCATCCGCGCCAAGGATCTGCCCTCGGGATTCGACCTCTCGCTGCAGGACTACCGTTCGGAGTTCACATCGAACTTCAAGGGCTCGAATACGCTGCGTGTGGGTGCCGAGGTCAAACCCCTGCCCAACGTTGCGCTGCGCGCAGGCTACGGCTTCGCCGGCTCGATGCTGCGCAACCCCAAGGAGTGGTACTACAACACGCCGCTGACCTATCAGACAACATGCTACTCGGCCGGTGTGGGCTTCGCCATCGGAGGCTTCACGATAGATCTGGCATACCAGTATCTCGACACCAAGAATACGTCGTACTACCTCTACTACGCTCTTGACGCCGCAACCGGCATGATGGATACCGCAAGCCCCGTCTACTCGACCGACTACACGCGCCACTACGCCATCCTGACCCTCGGATACAAGTTTTAGGGTGCGGGCGCAGGCCGATCCCCTCACGCGGAGCATCGCCACGGCAAAGGCCGCGTAAGGCCGCGTGAAGAAAATAGGGGTGCAATGACACTCGTTACACAAAAAATGGTTACTTTTGTCATCCGGACACGAGTAACCTTTTTTTGTGTCCGCGAAAACGTTACGACTATAACAGCTAAAGGATATGGCAGTAGAGCTTAAAGATCTCACCAAAGTCGAGGAGAACTACTCGAAGTGGTACAACGACCTTGTGGTCAAGGCCGGTCTGGCCGAGAACTCGGCCGTAAGAGGGTGCATGGTAATCAAACCCTACGGATACGCTATCTGGGAGAAGATGCAGCACGTGTTGGACAATATGTTCAAGGAGACGGGGCACCAGAACGCATACTTCCCGCTCTTCATCCCCAAATCGTTCTTCTCGCGCGAGGCACACCATGTCGAGGGCTTCGCCAAGGAGTGCGCCGTAGTCACGCACTACCGCCTGATGAACGATCCCAACGGCAACGGCGTGGTTGTTGACCCCGACGCCAAACTCGAAGAGGAGCTCATCGTACGCCCCACCTCGGAAACCATCATCTGGAATACATACAAGAACTGGATCACCTCATACCGCGACCTGCCGATCCTCTGCAACCAGTGGGCGAATGTCGTACGCTGGGAGATGCGTACGCGTCTGTTCCTGCGTACGGCCGAGTTCCTCTGGCAGGAGGGACACACGGCGCACGCCACGCGCGAGGAGGCCGAGGCCGAGGCCATGAAGATGATAAACGTCTACAAGACCTTCGCCGAGGAGTGGATGGCGCTGCCCGTCATCGTGGGCCACAAGTCTCCCAACGAACGTTTCGCCGGCGCCGAGGATACACTTACGATCGAGGCCCTGATGCAGGACGGAAAGGCCCTGCAGAGCGGTACGTCGCACTTCCTCGGGCAGAACTTCGCCAAGGCTTTCGACGTGACGTACACCACGCGCGAGGGCAAGCAGGAGTATGTGTGGGCAACATCGTGGGGAGTGTCGACACGCCTTATGGGCGCCCTTATCATGGCACACTCGGACAACAACGGTCTGGTGCTGCCGCCGAAGCTCGCACCCATACAGGTGGCTATGGTGCCCATATACAAGGGCGCCGAGCAGCTCGCCACCATGACCGAGAAGATGGAGGCCATAGCCGCCGACCTGCGCGCACGCGGCATCAGCGTCAAAGTCGACACGCGCGACAATGTACGTTCGGGCTTCAAGTTCGCCGAGTATGAGCTCAAGGGCGTGCCCGTACGTCTGGCTCTCGGCCCGCGCGATCTGGAGAACGGCACCATCGAGCTGGCACGCCGCGACACCCTCACCAAGGAGACCGTGCCGCAGCAGGGCCTCGCAGACCGCATAGTCGACCTGCTCGACCAGATACAGAAGAACATCTACCGCAAGGCGCACGACTTCCGATCGTCGATGATCACGCGCGTCGATACGTGGGACGAGTTCATCGATACGCTCAACAACAAGGGCGGTTTCATCTCGGCACACTGGGACGGCACCGTCGAGACCGAGGTGGCCATCAAGGATGCCACCAAGGCGACCATACGCTGCATTCCGCTCGATGCCGAAGAGGAGGAGGGACGCTGCATCTACACCGGCAAGCCCTCGCACCGCCGCGTGCTCTTCGCCCGCAGTTACTAACAGCCTCGCGGCTGCCCTCGGAGGCGGCACGGCAACTTGTACACATAGAAATATCCCCGACCGGAGACTCCGATCGGGGATATTTTCTTCATACAAGGCCGCCTGTCAATATACCGGCTGCGAGACGATATATCCCTTCTGGCGCCACAGCTGCTGCAACGGCGCAACACGGCGGCGGAAATCCCCGAGATCCTTACGCTCGGCCGACGTCCATCCGCACTCGGCATAGGCCGCAAGGCGGGGCAGCGTCTGGTACCATATACGCTCGCGCGTAGGCGTGCGCTCGCCCCACATCTGGCACCCCGTGCCGAGGATGCGCTCCGCCGCCTCGTCACTCAGCCCCTCGGGACGCGGATCGAACGAATAGGCCTTCTCGAGCGGGATCGCCTCGTATGGATAGTCGAGGTATGTGAACAGGCGGTTCGAATTGACCACATCGTAACCCTTCTCTATAGCCTTGTTCACAAGCGAGATATCGCCGTCCCAGAACTGTACGATAACGCCATCGGCCAGACGCTCCGAACGGCTCGCCTCGACATGGGCCTCGTTGCGGATATTGTCACCCGTGATCTCGTTCCAGCCGATCATACGCACACCCTTCGAGGCGAGGTATGCCGACATGCGGTTTATGGCCCAGAGCTGCATGTCGGAGCATGTGGGGAGGTTGTGCTCCTGCATGAAGGCCGTAACCTCGGCCGAGTTCTGCCAGTGCGCAAAGCCCGCCTCGTCGCCGCCGATATGGATTATGTGCGAAGGGAAGAGCGCCGCCACCTCGTCCAGCACGTCGTGCAGGAACTCCTCGACCTTGGGGTCGGCCAGCTGGTAGAGGTCGCCCCAAACGCCGTGTCCCTCGACACGTGACGTGGATCCCAGCCACGGGTAGGCCGCAATCGAGGCCGAAGCGTGTGCCGGCATCTCGATCTCGGGCACGATCGTAATGCCGCGGGCGGCGGCATAACGTACGACCTCCGCTATCTCGCGCTGCGTATAGTAGCTGCGGCGGTCGGGATAGAGGCGGTCCCACTCCTCGGGCGTAATAGTCTGGTGCGAGAAGTCGCGCTTCGACCCTATCTCGGTAAGCAGCGGGTATTTGCGTATCTCGATACGCCACCCGGGATCATCGACCAGATGCCAATGGAAGACGTTCATCTTCAGGCGTGCCATCTCGTCCAGCAGACGCTTGACCATATCCATACCCTGAAAATGGCGGCTCTCGTCGAGCATGTACGCACGCCAATGGTAGCGCGGCGCGTCGTCCACCTCCCCACACGCATAGCGTACACCCGCGTCATCCGCCGTGACAACCTGCCGCAGCGTCTGGAGAGCATTCAGAAGCCCCGCCGTCGTCCCCGCCGAGGCCGTAATGCCGCGGTCGTCAAGGTGCAGGACGTAGCGTTCGTTGTTTTCGCGCGCAAGGCCCTTGTCCGTAACGAAACGTATGTCGGCACGGCGGCCGCTCACGATGCGCGGCTCGAAGCCGCACTCCTCCAACACCGAGAGCAGGTAGGACTGGTTCAGCGCCGCATCGTCGACGCTGACCGTCACTTCGCGCGGCAGCATGGCCTCCGTACCGTCGAAGCGTGCCGTCAAGGGTGCGGGTACTATCGCCGGAGCATTCGCCGCCGAAGCGGTGGCGTGCATCGGCATCGCCGACAGTGTCGCCGCGGAGAACAAAAGGGTTAAAAGTAGATTCTTAATCATGGGAAGCAGTTTTAAGATGTAATTTAGGTATGATTACCCAAAGTTACGAAAAGCGGCGCGCACAGCCACTCCCCGCGCACGAAAAAGAGCAAAACAGACATGAAAAAAGTCCGGAACCGAAGCTCCGGACCTTATTACATGTTCCCTCAGCGTGAATATGTCTCTGTCGGCCCCAATACGTCTCCGTCAGGCTTCCCACCGCATTCATATTCCGCGGAAGGCCGTCTCGGGTCATTATATTCAGCCAAGACCTCAACATCACGTCTCCTCCCCACCCTGTGGGAAAGCCCCTTGCCTACTGCTCCTCGGTGCGGTGCTCGCGGAAGATGTTGAAGCGGCGCAGACGCGGGTTGCGGCGCGACAGGATGAATACATCGAGAACCAGCAGCACCAGCGCCGCAGCCAGAGGATATTGATACTGCTCGTTGTACTCCTCGAAGCGCACCGTAGCAAGGTCACTCTTCTCCATCGCGTCGATACTCTTGACGATCTCGTCCAGACCTATCGACTGCTTCGTGGCGCGGACATAGGCGCCGCCCGTCGTCGAGGCTATCTGCTCGAGCATCTGCTCGTTGAGCTTCGAGACAACCATCTCGCCGTTCTCGTCCTTGATAAACTCGCCGCCGATCTGTATCGGGGCACCCTCGGGAGTACCTATACCGATCGTATAGATGCGTATGCCCTGCTCGGCCGCCTTGCGCGCAGCCTCCACGGCATCGTCCTCATGGTTCTCGCCATCGGTTATGAGTATGATTACACGGCTCTGCTCGCTCTGGCTCGAGAATGACAGCATGGCCTGCTCCAAAGCACGCCCTATGGCCGTGCCCTGCTCGCTCACCAGCGAGGGCGAGATACGCTTGGCGAAGGCCTGAGCCATGCGGTAATCGGATGTTATGGGCAGCTGCACCTTCGGCTCGCCCGCAAAGACAACCATACCCACACGCTCCTGCTGCAAACTCTCGAAGAGCTTGCCGATGGCATATTTCGTACGCTCCAGACGGTTGGGTTCAAAGTCCTCGGCCATCATCGAGTTCGAGACGTCGACCACGAGCATCATCTCCACGCCGCGCGAGTGCTCCTCACGCAGTTTGGAACCGAACTGCGGCCGCGCCGCCGCGATGACCAGAAGCATATAGGCCGCGATGAAGAGTGCGGCCTTCAGACGTATGCGCCCGCGCGAAAAGTCGGGCATGAGCTCGCGCAGCAGCTCCGGATTACCGAAACGCGCCACAAGACGACGGCGCCGACCCACCGCCAGCAGATATACTATCACCAGCACCGGAACCAGTATCAGCAGATACAACAGTTCGACGTTTGCAAATCGGAACATATCAGGGGATGCGTTTAAGTATTATGTTACTGAATACGAACTCGAGCAGCAGCACGCCCAGCGCCGCCAGCAGCAACGCCAGAAAACGTTCGTGGTAGACCGTATAGTCGGTAACCTCGACCTTACTCTTCTCGAGCTGGTTTATCTCGTCGTAGATCGACTGCAGCTTGTCGTTGTCCGTAGCGCGGAAATATCGGCCGCCCGTACGCTCGGCAATACCCTCCAGAGTCTTCTCGTCGATCTCGACATCCATCGGCTGGAACGACATGTTGCCGAACATGTCCACTACCGGATAGGGGGCCTTGCCCCGCGTGCCCACACCTATCGTGTAGACCTTGATGCCCATGTCGGCAGCGATATCGGCGGCCATCAGCGGCGCGATCTCGCCGCGGTTGTTCACACCGTCCGTGAGCAGGATTATAACCTTGCTCTTGGCATCGCTCTCGCGCAGGCGGTTGATCGCCGTGGCCAGACCGTTGCCTATGGCCGTACCGTCCTCGATGATGCCGCTGCGTATGCGCGAAAGCATCGTCTGCAACGTACTCTGGTCGGTCGTCAGGGGACTCTGCGTGAAGGCCTCGCCCGCAAATACGACCAATCCCAGACGGTCACCGTAGCGGTCGGCGATGAAGCGTCCCGCCACCTCCTTGGCCGCCGTGATGCGGTCGGGCTTGAAGTCGCGCGCCAGCATCGAACCCGAGACGTCGACCGCAAGCATGATGTCGATACCCTCGGCGCTCGAACGACGCTGCTCGTCGACATCCTGCGGGCGCGCCAGCGCCACAACCAACAGCACAAAGGCCGCACACCGCAACACGAAGGGCGCATGCCGCAGCCAATAGCGCAGCGTACGCGGCGCGCGGCGCACACCTTCGATCGTCGAGATGCGTATGGCCGCGCCGCCCTGCAGCGTGCGATAGATATAGTAGGCTATCATCGGCGCCAGAAGCACCAACAGCCATAAAAGATATGGATTTGCGAATCTCATGTTTTACATCTTCTCTTTCATCCGCACGCGGCCGCCGCAGGCCGCACACGGCCCGTTACCAGTTCTTGCGGCCCTTGACAATGACGCCCTTCTTCTTCTCGTCAATCTTGTCCTGCGTCTTGTCCTCCTGTGCCTGTATGGCATCCAGCAGCTGCTCCTGCTGCTGGCGGCTCATGCCGCTGCGCGAACGCCCCTTGTCATTCTGATCCTTGCCATCATCACCGCCGTCATTCTGACCGTTCGGATTATTCTGATCATCTTGATTTTGATCGTTCTGCCCGTCCCCGTTCTGATCTTGGTTCTGGTCGTTCTGATCCTTGTTCCGGTCATTCTGTCCGTCTCCGTTCTGATTCTGATTCTGGTTCTGATCCTGATTCTGGTCTTGGTTCTGGTCCTGATTCTGATTCTGGTCCTTGTTCTGGTCCTGATTCTGCTGGTCGTCCAGAAGACGTTTCGTGTAGGCGTAGTTGTACTTGGCCTCCATGTCGGCAGGATTCAATTCCAGAGAGTGACGGTAGCTCGCCAGTGCCTCCTTGAGCTTCTTCTGCGCAAACTGCGCATTGCCCAGATTGTAAAAGGCCTCGGCACGCTCCTCGTCGCTGCGCAACGAGTCGGCCGCCGCCGCTGTCAACAACTGCTCGGCCTTGTCGTACTGCTCCGTACGGACCATCGTATTGCCCAGATTATAGGTAGCCTCGAAGTTCCCGGGAGCACTCTCCAACGCCTGCTTGTAGCTGTCGGCACTCAGATCATAACGCTCGCGCGCAAACTGACGGTTGCCCTTGCGCACCAACGACCGCTCGGGCATGCGCTGCGCCACGGCCGTCGCCGAGAGTCCGACTACCGCCGCAAGCGACAATAACATATATCTCACATATCGTTTCATTTCTCTGCCTGCTTTGCGTTCCTGTCCGACGTATCGGCATCCGGCTCCCCGCCCGCATCGGCAGCCGGTGTCTCAGCCGCACCGCCATTGCCTTCGGGCTTGCCTTCCGCCTTATCCCCCGTCTTGCCATCGCTCTTGCCACCGGCGGCCGCTTCCGGCTGCTCGGGTTCGGGCTCCGCGGGCTTCGTCTGCTCGACAAAGTCCCAGACGGCACGGTAGGCCGCCTCGTTCTCCTCGGCGGCGGGTGTCGCCTTGGCGAACTTCACAAGATCGGCCTCACGCAGGATCTCCGTAAGGTCCATCGCATTCTTGCGCGGCACGTCGATGCCGCGAACCGCCTCGATGATCTCGTCCGAGGTCATCTCCATGGCCCCGATGCCGAACTGCCCGACAAGGTAGGTGCGGAGGATATCGGTCAATGCCGAATAGTATTGCTTGTGTTTCTCCTGCTGCCAGAGACGCTCCCCGCGCAGCTTCTCCAGCGCGGCGAAGGCTACAACATGCGGCGGCTGTGGCGGCGCCGGACGGAACATGTCGCGCAGCGACCGCCCGTAGTGCGCCAGCACGCGGCGCAGGGCATAAACCAGTGCCGCGATGACCAGCAGCGCCACGATAACCCACTTGATATATCCCGTGATCTCACCCATGCGGAACGGGAGGGTCTTCTGCGGCTTGATATCGAAGATCGAGTGCGACGTGGAGTCGATCTGGAACGTCGTAACCAGAACATGCAGCGTATCGGCGCCGTAGAGCGTGTCGACGATATTCTTGTCGGCATACATCACCTGCGGCAGGACGTTGTGTATACCCTCCTCGAAGGCCCCCAAAAGATAGCGCTTGCGGATGGTCATGCGGCGGCCGTCCCGCGAGAGCGTATCGATCGGCATATCCTCGATGAGCGAATATGGCTCCGAGCCGTCACCCCCGAACGAGGGGAAAAAGACACTCTGCACAAGATCCTTGTCCACCTCTATCGAGTAGAGGAAACGGTCGCCTATGCCGATCGAGTCGGGCTCGACGCTGCCGCGGACTACGGGCGCGTCGTCGTCCACCCCGGGGTCGGGCAGCGTGTCGGCCCCGGCCACAAACGACGTCACCGTCAGCGCGGCAAGAAGTATCGTTATAAACGGATGTCTCATCGTTGTTTGAACAGTTTAATCAATTCCACCACATAGTCTCCCGAGGTGGATACCACGGCCGTATCGATACGGTTGCGGCGCAGCGTCTCGCCGATGGCCTCGTCGCGCTGACGCCAGCTCTCGGCGTAGTGCTCGCGCACGCGCGCCGACGAGGTGTCGACCCACTGCTTCTCGCCCGTCTCGGCATCCTGAAGCTCCACGATGCCCACATCCGGCATCTCGGCCTCACGCCGGTCCCATACGCGTATGCCCACAATGTCGTGGCGGCCCCTCGCAATCTTCAGGGCGTCGTCCAGAGCGTTGCGCTCGCGCGTCGAGTCGATGAAGTCCGACAGGATAAAGGCCGTACAGTGTTTCTTGTTGACGTTGGTGAGGTATCGCACAGCCTCCGCGATGGCCGTACCCTGAGACTCGGGACGGAACTTCACCAACTCGCGTATGATCATCAGGATATGGCTGCGACCCTTCTTCGGGGGGATGAACTTCTCCACACGGTCCGAAAAGAAGATACAGCCCACCTTGTCGTTGTTCTGCGAGGCCGAGAAGGCCAGCACCGCCGCGATCTCGGTTATCACGCTCTTCTTCAGGCGCTCGCCCGTACCGAACATGCGCGACCCGCTCACGTCGATCAGAAGCATCATCGTCAGCTCGCGCTCCTCCTCGTAGATCTTGATGTGGGGCTTGGTCGAGCGCGCCGTAACATTCCAGTCGATGTCGCGCACATCGTCGCCCGCACGGTACTCGCGCACCTCGGAAAACGACATTC
>OGLM01003672.1_pt1 | contig 12221 bp, 13 predicted proteins | sample 1572531 | NCBI WGS metagenome assembly OGLM01 (sample SAMEA2581909, study PRJEB24529) | metagenome | biome: Human gut stool | place: China | collected 2011 | reverse complement strand
TATCCGCGGCGGGCATCTGCTCGGCGAAGGTCGGCGCGGCGCGGTGGATCTCCCACCGGGGCGCGCTCTCGTCCACCGGCGGTTCGCCGTCGATGGGATCGCCCAGCACGTTGAACATACGTCCCAGCGTCTTCTCACCCACCGGCACCCGGATACCGTGTCCTGTGGCGGTGACGGTCAGCCCGCGGGCAAGCCCGTCGCTGCCTGCCATCATCACGCAGCGTACGGTCTTGTTCTCCAGGTGCTGCTCTACCTCCATGGTATAGCGCTGACCGTTCGCCTCCACGGTCAAGGCCTCATTGATGGCGGGCAGGCTCCCCTCCGGGAAGCGCACGTCGATAACGGGGCCGGAAATGCCCGTGATAGTACCTTGTTTCATTGAGGTCAGCCCTCCTTTTCTTTCTTGCTGCGCTGGGCGCGCTCACCGGCGGAGACCTCGGTGATCTCCTGGGTGATGGCGGCCTGGCGCGCCCGGTTGTACTGGACGGACAGGTCCTTCAGCAGCTCCTCCGCGTTCTGATCCGCCGCGTTCATGGCGGTCATGCGGGCGCTCTGCTCGCTGCAGAAGCTATCCACCAGCGCGCTGTAAATATAGCCGGTCAGGCAGCTGCGGGCGGCGTTGTCCAGCACCGCCCCTGCGGACGGCACGAACTCATACGCCTTATCCCCGGCGGCAGCCGCCGCGGCGGCGTGAAAGTGCTCCCGGTGCATCGGCAGGATCCTCTCCTGCCGCACCACAGCCTCCAGGCCGTTCTTCATGTCGGTATAGATGACCCATACCGCGCTGATCTCTCCCGCGTCGAACCGTTCCAGCAGCAGCTCCGCGATGTGCCGCGCCCGGTCCAGCGTAGGGTTCTGCGCCGTGTAGTGAAAGCTCTCCTCGATGGCGATCCCCCGCTGGCTGAACCAGCGCCGGCCGTACTCGCCCACCACATACAGCGCCGCGTCGCCGTGGGCGGTCAGCAGCTGCTGCGCCTGCCGGATGGCGTTCTGGTTGTACGCGCCGGCCAGTCCCTTGTCCGCCGTGATCAGCAGGCACGCCGGCACGCCGGGCAGGGGCTTGGCGTTGGGATCCACCGGATCCACATACCGGCTCTCTATGGTGCTGTCCGCGTTGAACACGCGGCCGATCTCCGTCTGCAATGCCTGGAAATAAGGCCGTGTGTTGTCCAGATCCTGCTTGGCCTTCCGCAGCTTCGCCTGGGAGATCAGATACATGGCGTGGGTGATCTTCTGGGTCTGCCGTACGCCTCCGATGCGCCGGCGGATCTCACTGGTGCTGGCCATGCGCTCACCGCCCGCCCGTGCGCTTGAATTTCTCCAGCGCGGTCCTGGCAAAGTCGTTGATCTGGCCACGCAGCTCGTCGTCCAGCGCCGCGCCCTGCTCCAGCTGGAGCATCAGGCTCTGCCGCTGCGCGGCGAACTCGCCCAGCAGGAAGTCCCGCAGGGCGCACACCTGCGCCACCGGCACCTGCTGATAGAGGTGCGCCATGGCCGTCACCAGCGTGACGATCTGCTGTCCCTGGCTCAGCGGGGCGCTGCGTCCCTGCCGCAGGATATACATCAGGCTCTGGCCGTAGGCCAGCTGGCTCTTCGTCTCCTCGTCCAGGTCGCTGGAGAACTGGGTGAACACCTCCATCTCGCGGTACTGGGCCAGGTCCAGACGCAGGGTGCCCACGGCCTTCTTCATAGCCTTGGTCTGGGCCGCGCCGCCTACGCGGGACACGGACAGACCCACGTTCACCGCCGGCCGGTGGCCGGAGAAGAACAGACTGCTCTCCAGAAAGATCTGACCGTCGGTGATGGAGATGATGTTGGTGGGGATATAGGCCGACACGTCGCCCGCCTGGGTCTCCACGATGGGCAGGGCGGTCATGCTGCCGCCGCCGCGCTCGTCGCTGAGCCGCGCCGCGCGCTCCAGCAGACGGGAGTGCAGATAGAACACGTCGCCGGGATACGCCTCGCGTCCGGGGGACCGCCCCAGCAGCAGGCTCAGCGCACGGTAAGCGATGGCGTGCTTGCTCAGATCGTCGTACACGATCAGCACGTCCTTGCCCTTGTTCATGAAATATTCGCCGATGGCCGCGCCGGCATAGGGCGCGATGTACTGCATGGACGCGGACTCGCCCGCGCCGGCGCACACGACGATGGTGTAGCGCATGGCGTCGTGCTTTCGCAGCAGCTCGGCGATCTGCGCCACGGAGCTGGCCTTCTGGCCGATGGCCACGTAGATGCAGATCATATCCTTCCCCTTCTGGTTCAGGATGGTGTCGATGGCGATAGCGGTCTTGCCGGTCTGGCGGTCGCCGATGATCAGCTCACGCTGGCCCCGACCGATGGGGAACATGGAGTCGATGGATAGAATGCCTGTCTGCATGGGGGTATTCACCGGCTGGCGGTCAATAATGCCGGGTGCCGGGCTCTCGATCATGCGGTATTCATCCACCCGGATGTCTCCGCCGCCGTCGATGGGCGCGCCCAGGGCGTCCACCACGCGGCCGATCATACCGTCGGACACGCCGATACCGGCGGTCTTGCCGGTGCGGTACACCGCCGTGCCCTCGCTGACCTCCTCCACGCGGCCGAACAGGATACAGCCGATACGGCCGGAGCGCAGCTCCTGCACCATGCCCCGGATGCCGCCTTCAAACAGCAGGATCTCGCCGTAGGTAGCGCCCTCCAGGCCCTCCACATAGGCGATCCCGTCCGCCACGGTCAGTACGCTGCCCACCTCGCGGGCGCATACCTCCGGCACCCAGCTCTTCACCGTGTCGCGGATCAGAGGGATCACGGAGCCGTCGCTCTTCAGCCCTACCAGCTTCTCCTTCAGCTGCTCCAGACGACCCTCCGCCGTCCAGTCGATGACCTCGCTGCCCAGCTCAATGCGGAATCCGCCCTGTGCGGTGCGGTCCTCCTGCCAGACCAGCTCGACGGCCTTGCCGTACTTTTTCGACAGCACATCCTCCAGCTTCTCTTTCTGCGCGCTGTCCGGCGGACAAGCGCTGAGCAGTTTCGCCGTCAGGCGTGCATCAGTGTTCATTCTGTTCCTCCTTCGCGGCATTCACGAAGGCGTCATAGGCCTGGGCCGTCTGGGCGGCCATCAGCTTCTCCATGGCGTCCTCGGCAATAGCCACCGCCTCGCGGTTGGCCTCGGCCACGATCTTCTGGCGCTCGCTCTCGGCGGCGTCCTTGGCATCGGACAGGATCTTGTCCGCCTGCGCCTTGGCCGCGTCGCGCTGCTGCTGGGCAAAGGCCTCCGCCTCCTTGGCGGCGGCGGCACGCTTCTCCTCCAGCACGGCGTCAAAGTCCGCCTCCCGCTGGGCCATGGCGGCCTTCAGCGCCTCGGTGTCCTTCTCCCGGGCCACGGCGGCGGCTTCCATATCCGCATAGTGCTTCTCCCGCTTTTCCATAAAGCTCTTCACCGGCTTGAACAGCAGCAGATACAGACCGCCCACCAGGATGGAGAAGTTGAAGAAGTGCAGCAATATCTGCTGCCAATCAATATTCAGAGGGATATTCATAGCGTCTCTCCCCGTTTCTTACAGCACGAAGATGATCAGGATGACCACCAGCAGGGCATAGATGATAGCCGTTTCCAGGAACACCAGACCCAGCATCATGGTGGTGCGGATCTTACCCTCGGCCTCCGGCTGACGGGCGATACCCTCGGCGGACTTGGCGATAGCCATACCCATACCGATGGCGCCGCCGGCGGCGGCCACACCGATGGCGACACCGGAAGCGATGGCCTTGGCGCTCACGCCGCTGTCGGCCGCTTCCTCGGTCTGGGCGGCGGTGCCGTCGGCAGGTGCGGTATCGGCGAACGCGGTCACGGTGAGCAGGGCGGTCAGTGCCAGCACCAGGCACAGCAGCAGGGCAAAGGCCTTCTTATTGAACAGCTTTTTCATGGTTTCTCTTTCCTCCGTCAGTTATTTACAGTTTCAGCTTTGATTTTTTTGTTTTTCTTGGGCTTGGGTGCGTGCTTTTCCGTAGTCTCTCCGTAGAACATGGAGGTCAGCGTGGTCAGCACGTAGGCCTGGATCAGCGCGTGGAGCAGCGTGAACAGCACGCCCACCACCACCGGCACAACGAAGCTCAGGGACACATAGTAGTACACCAGCTCCGTCACCAGCAGGCCGCTGAGCAGCGCGCCGAACATACGGAAGCTCATGGAGATGGGCAGGGAGAAATCCTTGAGGGCCTTGCCCGCGCCCTTTGCGCCGTTGGCCACGATGCCGCCCACCAGGATCACGCCGTAGGACAGGCAGCCCAGGGAGATGGCCGCGTTCACGTCCGACAGCGGGGCCGGCAGCGCGATGGTGTGTCCGCCCGTGGTGATGGCCTGGAAGCCGAACAGCTCAAACAGCGTTCCCACGAAGATATACACGCCTGCGCCGAAGATGTACGCGCCAAGGAATCCGTTACGGTGGGGGCTGTTTCCCTTTGCCATGCCGTCGAACAGTCCCACCACCGTCTCCAGCACCATCTGCAATTTCCCCGGCACCCTCTTGAACCGTGGAATGACGAGGACGCGCAGCAGCACGGCTGCCAGCAGCAGCGCGCCCACCACCACCAGCGACGAGATGTACGCCGGGTTCACGTCCTTCAGCCCGAACAGGCTGATGCGGTTCGTCCCGTGGAGCACCGCGTCACGCATGGCCTCCTGCACCGACTCCGACTTCCCGTGTCCGGGGACAAGCAGAGAACCGGCCAGGAACGCCGCGGTGATCAGCAACCACACCACGATGAACCTGATTTTCTTCTTTTTTTCCATTCGTCTTTCACCTTTTACATCCGGTAAAATTTTTGTGCCGCGTCGCGTCGTAAAACGGCAGAAGCGGCACGGCGCCGACCCCGCCCTTCCGATTTCTTGTCGAAATCTTAACGTGCGGTACCAGCATCTTGACACTTCTTTTTTATTATAATAAAAACCCTGTGCTAACACAAGCTTTTTTTCGCCGCATTGCCTCCAACATTCCGCAGAAACCGTCACATTTTTTATCACTCCCCCTTATCTGACAGTCCCAACGTCTTTTCCCCCGCTCTGCCGCCCCGGCCGCCCCGCAAAAAGCAGAGCGCCCCGCAGCAGCGGGGCGCTCTGTCGTTGTTATTTCCCGTTTCGTTTCTTGGCGAAGGCCGCCTTCTTCCGGGGCGACATCTTCCCCTTCTGCGCCAGCGGCTTCGCCGTGGGCGTCCCCCGCCGCCCCCGGTTGCCGGAGGCCTCCTTTTTCCGCCGCGGCTGTCTCTCCGGCCTCTCCGGCCTCTCCGGCCTCTCCGGCTTGACCGGCGGCTGACCGTAGGGCTCCCCTTTCCGCGGCCGGATCAGGCACTTCTTCTCGTACCCGATCAGGTCTGTCCGCCCCGTCTCCTCCAGGGCCTCCACCACCAGCGCCCGCTTCTCCGGCCGCGACCACTGCAAAAGCGCCCGCTGCATGGCCTTCTCCTTGGGATCCCTGGCCACATACACCTCCGACATATCCCGCGGGTCGATGCCCGTGTAATACATACAGGTGGACAGCGTTCCCGGCGTGGGATAGAAATCCTGCACCTGCTCCGGCGTCCTGCCGTTTTTGTGCAGGAACTCCGCCAGCTCCACCGCGTCGCTGAGGGTACATCCCGGGTGGCTGGACATCAGATACGGCACCAGATACTGCTCCGTGCCGCCCTCCTCGTTCAGCTTCTGGTACTGCCGCCAGAACTTCAAAAACACGTCAAAGTGCGGCTTTCCCATGTAGTCCAGCACCGAGCTGACGCAGTGCTCCGGCGCCACCTTCAGCTGTCCCGAGATATGGTACTTCACCAGTTCCTTAAAGAACGACCTGTCCTTGTCCTGCAGCATATAGTCGTACCGGATACCGCTCCGCACGAACACCCGCTTGATCCCCGGTATCTCCCGCATCCGCCGCAGCAGCTCCGTGTACTCCGAGTGGTCCGCGTCCAGGTTCGGGCACGGCTCCGGCGCCAGACAGCTGCGGTTCTTGCACATACCGCACCGCTTCTGCTTCTGGCAGCTGGTGTGGCGGAAGTTGGCGCTGGGGCCGCCCACATCGTGGATGTAGCCCTTGAACCCCGGCTCGTGGGTCAGCAGCTCCGCCTCCTCCAGCACCGACTCGATGGACCGGCTGGTGACCATCCGCCCCTGGTGGAAGGCCAGCGCACAGAAGTTGCACCCGCCGAAGCATCCCCGGTTGTGGGTGATGGAAAACTGTACCTCCTCGATGGCCGGTATGCCGTTCTTGTACATGGGATGCACCTGTCGGGTGTAGGGCAGGGCGTACAGGGCGTCCAGCTCCTCCCGCCGCAGTGGCCGCGCCGGCGGGTTCACCACCAGATACCGCCCCTCGCAGGGCTGCACCACCGCGCAGCCCCGGATGGGATCGTGCTCGTCGTATTCGATCTTCGTCGCCCGGGCATAGGCCGCCTTGTCCGCGCATACCGCCTCATACCCCGGCGCGTCCGCCCGGTGGAACTTCAGCTCATCCACCTGGTCGGTGATGTACGCCGTCCCCGGTATATCCGTCAGCTCCGACGGCGGTGCCTTCCGCGCCAGACGCCGGGCGATCTCCGCCGTGGCGCTCTCCCCCATGCCGTACACCAGCAGGTCCGCCGGCGCGTCGAACAGTATGCTCCGCCGCACCTTGTCGTCCCAGTAGTCGTAGTGGGCGAACCGCCGCAGCGACGCCTCCAGCCCGCCGATAACGATGGGCACGTCCGGCCACGCCTCCCGCACCCGGTTGGCGTACACGATGGTGGGCCGGTCAGGCCGCTTGCCCATCTCTCCGCCCTCGCTGTACAGGTCGCGGGTCCGCCGCCGCTTGGCCACCGTGTAGTGGGCCACCATCGAGTCCAGGTTCCCCCCGCCGATCAGCACCCCGTACCGGGGCTTGCCCATGGCCCGGAAGTCCTCCGCCGAGTGCCAGTCCGGCTGGGGCAGTATCGCCACCCGATAACCCTTGCTCTCCAGCAGCCGAGCGATCAGCGTGGTGCCGAAGCTGGGGTGGTCGATATACCCGTCCGCCGTCACCACAAGAAAGTCATAGTAATACCAGCCCCGGTCGATCATCTCCTCCCGGCTCACCGGAAGGAATTCCGTTCCTCTCATGCCTTTTCTCCGTATCCTATGTAGAGATCCATGTCGCCCTGGGGAGTTTTCTCAAATCCGTAATGGCGGAAGAAGCTCTCCGTCTCCGTGTGCTGGCAGTGCAGGCGGATATGCTGTGCGCCCTTTTCCCGGTAATACTGCACCGCCTGTCCCAGGGGGCCGATGCCCCGGTTCAGGCCCCGCCAGGTGGGGAGCAGACCGTACCAGCCAATCCAGCCCACCCCGGGCTCCTTCTGGGGCAGCAGCTGTACGCCGCCGGCCAACTCACCCCCATGCAGCACGGCAATGGCCTCTCCCTCCGGGCCGATGCCCAGTTCCTTCCGTTGGGCATCGGTCATGGGCAGATAATACATATCGCTCTCCAGCATCCGCTCATCCTTCCACCACCTCTGCTTGGCAAAGGTGGACAGGTTCACATCGATCAAATGGTGGTTGTCATCCCGGTACAGCACGGTAAAGCCATCCTCGTCATACTCCACCAAAGAGATAGCCGTGTTGTCCCCATGGGGCGTGCTGCCCCACCTGCGCCAGCGTCTGTCCCTGCAGGACGCCCAGCACCGTCCGCAGCGCCATGCCGTGGGAAAATACCGCCACGGTTTTGCCGTCGTTTTCCAGGGCGATCTTCGTCAGCGCCGGGATAAACCGATCCAGCACCTGCTGAGCCGTCTCGCCGCCGGGCACCTGCCACCGGTCCAGATGGCGGTTAAAGTCCACAATGCGCTCCTCGTCCTCCATGCGCAGCTGCTGCCAGGCGTGGCCTTCCCACACGCCCATATTCACCTGCCGCAGGTTCGGGTCGGTGTGCAGGGGCAGGCCCTTGGGCTTGTATATGGCGCTGGCGGTGGCGCAGGTGCGGTAGAGGTCGCTGGCGTAGCAGGCGTCGACCGGGACGGCGGCAAAGCGCCGGTCCAGGCCTGGGGCCCGGTTTTTGGCGATCAGCGCCGCCTCGATGGGGATGGTGCCGCTGCCGCAGAAGGGGTCGCAGAAGGGGTCGCGGCCCCGGTAGCGGCTGAGGGTCACCAGTGCCGCCGCCAGCGTCTCCCGCAGGGGCGCCTCCACACCCACGGCGCGGTAGCCCCGCTTGTACAGTCCCTCGCCGCTGGCATCCAGGCCGATGGACACCTGATCCTTGAACACAGAAAAGCGTATCTGGTATTTTGTCCCCGTCTCCGGAAACTGATCCATGCCGTAGTGGGCCTTCAGGCGCTCCACCACGGCTTTTTTGATGATGCTCTGACAGGCGGGCACGGAGTGCAGCTGGGAGGAGATGGAGTAGCCCTTTACCGGGAAGGCCGCCTCCCGGGGCAGAAACTCCTCCCAGGGGATGGCGCGCACGCCCTGGAACAGCTCCTCGAAGCTCCGCGCCGGGAACTGTCCCAGCAGGGCGATGACCCGGGCGCCGCAGCGCAGATTGATATTCAGCCGGGCGCAGTCCGCCCAGCTGCCCTGACAGAGCACACGGCCGTTTTCCGCACGCACGTCGGCCAGGCCAAGGCGCTTGATCTCGTCGGCCACCAGCTTTTCCAGCCCCAGCAGGCAGGGGATCTCGTAAGTTATCATGGGATACACCTCGGTTTCTTGACTACCAAAGAGTATACCGAAAAATACCAGGGCGCGCAACCTAAATTTCCAGTGGCTTTTCGGGACCGCTTACGCTATAATAGGGAATGTAAACCTGAGGTTGCACCATGCGCGGTACATTGGCAGACAATTTTACGGAAATGCAACCTGAACGTGATAGACTTTTCCGTCGGTGTCCCGTATACTGACGGCACCGAAAGCAAAGGAGGACACATATGGCATTTGGTGATCGGCTGGCAGCGGTACGGCGTGGCAATGGACTGACACAGGAGCAATTCGCCGAGCAGTTGCAGGTCTCCCGCCAGGCGGTGAGCAAATGGGAAAGCGGACGGGGCTACCCGGAGATGGAGAAGATCCTTTATATCTGCAACCGCTATCAGGTATCCATCGCCGACCTGTTCGCCGAGGAGGCCCCGGTACCCGCCGCGGCGGTGGAGGCACGCCCCGCGCCGGAGCAGGAGGCCGCCCCCCTGCCCCGCGCCACGCTGGGCAGCGCCGTGGGCGCCTTCCTGACCAACCTGTCCCCCAAAAACAAATGGCTGGCTGGAGCTGTGCTGGTAGGCATCGGCGCGCTGGCCGGCATCATCGGACTCATTTTGAGAGGAGGCGACGCAGACATGGCGACAACGATATGGATCGCCGCCATCATCATTTTCGGCGTGGCGGAGGCCGCCACCGCCGGCCTGACCTCCATCTGGTTCGTGCTTGGCGGCGTGGCCGGATTGATCGCCGCGGTATGCGGCGGGCCTGTGTGGCTGCAGGTGGGGCTGTTCTTCGCGGTGTCCATCGCGGCGCTGGCCTTCACCCGGCCGCTGGTGGTCAAGCTGATGAAAAAGGATATCAAGCCCACCAATGCCGACCGGGTACTGAACAATGTGGGCCGCGTGACAGAGCGCATCGACAACGCGCTGCCCTCCGGCGCCGTCTATATAGACGGTAAGACCTGGACGGCGCGCAGCGCCGACGGGGAGGTCATAGAGCCGGACGCCGCCGTGCGTATCCTGCGGATGGAGGGCGTGAAGCTCATCGTACAGAAGGAGCCTTGATATGCCGTATGTTCTGGGCGGATTGGCCGCCATACTGCTGGGCGTGGTCGCCCGCATCATTCACCTCATCCATAAGCATACTACGACTATGAAACAAACAGGAGAATAAGGAGGAACTACTATGCCGACACCGGGAACCATCGCCATCATCATTCTGGTCATTCTCATTCTGGCCGTCATCGTCAGCTGCATCCAGATCGTCCAGCAGTCCAAGGCCTATGTCATCGAGCGCCTGGGCGCGTTCCACAGCGTTTGGGGCGTGGGTATGCACTTCAAGCTGCCGTTCATCGAGCGCGTGGTGAAAAAGGTCAGCCTGAAGGAGCAGGTGGCGGACTTCGATCCCCAGCCGGTCATCACCAAGGACAACGTGACCATGCAGATCGACACCGTCATCTATTTCCAGATCACGGACCCCAAGCTGTACACCTACGGCGTGGAGTACCCCATGAGCGCCATCGAGAACCTGACGGCCACCACCCTACGCAACATCATCGGCGAGCTGGAGCTGGACCAGTCCCTCACCAGCCGCGACACCATCAACGCCAAGATGCGCTCCATTCTGGACGAGGCCACCGACCCCTGGGGCATCAAGGTCAACCGCGTGGAGCTGAAGAACATTCTGCCGCCCCGGGAGATCCAGAACGCCATGGAAAAGCAGATGAAGGCCGAGCGCGAGCGCCGGGAATCCATCCTGCAGGCCGAGGGCGAGAAGGCCAGCAAGGTGCTGATCGCCGAGGGCGAGAAGCAGTCCACCCTGCTGCGGGCCGACGCGGCGAAGCAGGCCAAGATCATGGCCGCCGAGGCCGAGGCGCAGTCCATCCTGAAGGTGCAGCAGGCCATGGCCGACTCCATGCGTATGCTGAACGAGAACGCCCCCAACGACCAGGTCATCAAGCTCAAGGCGCTGGAGGCGCTGGAGAAGGTGGCGGACGGCAAGGCCACGAAGCTCATTATCCCCAGCGAGATCCAGGGGCTGGCCGGTCTGGCCGCCAGCGCCAAAATGCTGGTGGAGAACGACGCGCCCGCCGCGGAGTAAAGCTATGGCAAAGAAGGCGCAGCGCTTTATCAAGGTCATGGAGGACAGCGGCTTTATCAGCAGCAGCGAAGTACTGGTGGATACCCAAACCGGTGTGCAGTATCTCTACCACGCCGTGGGCAATTCCGGCGGGCTGACAGTGCTGGTGGACGCCGAGGGCAAGCCCCTGCTGTACCGCAAGACCCCCGACGCACCGGAGTTCTGACGGAGAAAGGAGCGAAGCGATGGGCTTTGATGCGAAGCTGTGCCCCCTGTGCGGGGCGGAAATGACGCCGCCCCGCTGCGCCAGCTATCTGACCACGGTGGATGACCCAACCCTGCCCCTTATGGAGCAGCACATGAAGGTGCTGTTCTATATCTGCCCCCAGTGCCGGTACGTCGCCATGTTTGCGCCGCCGTCACCGTTGGAGGAATTTGAGAAGCAGCAGGCGGAGGAACGTGCCATCGCCGACCCGGTGGAGAAGTTCATGTATAGATTCCGGAGCTATTCCGACGTAAAGCTCCAGAGAGTCATTGACGGAAAAGATTACGTGCCGGAGGCGAAGCGGGCGGCAAAACGGCTGCTGTACCGCCGCAAATACGGCGAATGACCGCGAATCGACCGCAAAAAAAGAACCGCCCTTGGCGGTTCTTTTTTTGCATTTTTTACGATTCCTCCTGCGCCGGCTGGAACACCGCCGCGGCGGTCTCCGTCAGCAAGTCCTCCGACGCGCCGCTGTCCACCGTCAAGCTGTATACAAGCCCCGGTGCCACGTCCTTCCAGCGTATGCACCCTGCGCCGCCCTCGTCCCAGCGGAGCAGCGCGGGACACCAGCGCACGGTGGACTGCGCCTGCAATCTGCCGCCGCTGTACCCCGAAATGTCGGGTATCGTCTCCGACACGTCATAGGTTGCCGCCATGCGGTAGTGCCACGTGCGGTCCTCCAGTGCGAACGTCACCTCCGTGACAGTGGTACCGTCCGACTCCAACAGGTCGTACCCCAGCGTCTCCGCGCCTGCGGGCGCGGTGGGCACGGTGTAGGACTGGGCGTCCATCATGGCGAAGGCGGTGACCAGCGGCTGCCCGCCGTCCCACGCCACGCAGTACCATTGGATGCCCGCGCCGCTGTCGTACCAGCCCACGCTGCCGTCCCCGTACAGCAGCAGCGTCAGACCGCCCACCTGCCACGCAGTCTCCGGCAGCTTGCCGTCCGGCGCGGGCAGCACCTCGGCGGTGTACACCGCCGTATAGTCGTAGTCATAGCCGTCCAGCAGAACGGTGCACTTGGCGGAGGACGCGTCCTCCGTGACGCTGTCCGTCAGCTCCGCACCCTCCGGCAGCACCAGCGTGGCGCGGAGCGGCTGCGCGCCGGAGGCACCGTCGGAGAACACCTGCCCGCCGCCGTCTGCCTTGGTGCCGCTCCACGGCTGCCACAGAGCCAGCACCAGCGCAGCCGCGCAGAGACACGCTGCCGCC
>OGLM01003671.1_pt1 | contig 12223 bp, 10 predicted proteins | sample 1572531 | NCBI WGS metagenome assembly OGLM01 (sample SAMEA2581909, study PRJEB24529) | metagenome | biome: Human gut stool | place: China | collected 2011 | reverse complement strand
GATGGCGAAGATCCACATCCAGAAGACCGCTCCGGGACCACCCATCATGATGGCGGTAGCGACTCCGGCGATGTTTCCTACACCGATACGGGCACCCATTCCGATACAGAACGCTTCGAACGAGGAGATCTTGGAGGTCTTCTTACCCTCCGATACCCCGGAAAGCGCGAGTGATGAAGTTTCTTTGATCTTGAGGATCTGAAGCCCTTTGAGCTTGATGGTGAATATAATCCCCAGACCGATCAGGAAAACGAAGGAGATACCCCAGAAATAATCATCGACGAACCAAAAGAGGTCGGATATCTCTCCGTTCAACGTATCCATTATAGACATTATTTATCACGCCTGTGTCAATGCACAGTCAAGCCGCAATCCGAAATATCGAAAGCCGACTCGATGGAGGCGGAAAGAAAGGATTATAAATAAATGTTGTTGATGATTTCAACGATAATTTTATGAAATCGGTAGAAAAACTACTGATTTCGTAGAAAACTTATGAATTTGACATCCCATATTTCAGCAGTTCGGAACAACGCCGAAATGCGGTAGGATGATGGTGGGATGCCGGCGGGATACCGCCGGGCGGTTTCAGATCTCCCACCTGTTGAACATCTCCGACGTCTCCGGAGCGGAGTGGTCGACGAAGAGGGAGGTGCCTGTATCCAACTTCTCTATCTCTCCCATGTCCCCCTCGGAGAGCCTGAAATCGAAGACGTCTATGTTCTCCCTCATCCTTTCCGCATGGACGCTTTTGGGTATGACCGCGATGCCTTTCTGCAGGAGGAATCTGAGGGCGACCTGTGCCGCGGTCTTACCGTACTTCCCGCCGATGTCGGTGAGGACGGGGTTGGAGAACAAGTTGTTCTTGCCTTCCGCGAAAGGTCCCCACGACTCCATGCGGCAGCCGTATTTGTCCATCCACTTCCTGGCCTCCGTCTGCTGGTTGAAGACGTGTGTCTCCACCTGGTCAACCATTGGGGGTATGTCCGCATTGATGGCGAGGTCCACGAGCCTGTCGGGAGAGAAGTTGGAAACACCTATGGCCTTCACCCTCCCCATCCTATACAGTTCCTCCATCGCACGATAGGTCCCGTAGTAGTCGCCGAACGGCTGGTGGATCAGGACCATGTCGATGTACGGTTTCTTGAGCTTCTTCCTGCTCTCCTCTATGGACCTGAGGGCGTTCTCATAACCCGCATTTGATACCCAGACCTTAGTCGTGACGAAAACTTCCTCCTTGTCTATGCCGCTGGCCGCTATGGCGTTCCCGACGGCCTCCTCGTTTCCATAGGCCTGAGCGGTATCGATATGCCTGTATCCTGCATCGAGGGCGTCCAAGACCGCCTTCTCGCATTGTTTGGCATCGGTTATCTGGAACACCCCGAACCCGACCATGGGCATGGGGTCCCCGTTGCTTAGGGTGACGTAGTCCATATATGCAGATGGGCTCGGATACTTAAAGAAAGAAGGTCCCGTCCAAGAGGGAGGGGACATCGGTTACAAAGACAATGTATAGGAAGAAAGGAGGGAGGTCCCTCCTTTAAGAGATTTCAATCGCCTTCGCTGGCCTTCTCGATGGCCGCATCGATCTCCTTCTGGAGGTTGGCGGGAAGACCCTTTATGCCTCCGACCAGGAATCCCCTGACTATCATGGAGACGGCCTCGTCCTCCGTCAGCCCTCTGGACATGAGGTATTCGATCTGCTCCTGGGCGATCTTCCCGACGGCGGCCTCGTGGGTCATCTCGACATCGGCGCAACTGGCCTCCAGTTCGGGGATGGCCTGGGTCATGCCTCCGTCCTTGAGGATTATGCTCTTGCACTCGAGATGTGCCTTGGCCCCGGGGGCGTTACCTATGAGGCGTCCCCTGGCGATCATCCTGCCCCCGTAGGATATGTTCCTGCTGAGGATCTCCGCGCCGGTGTTGGGGGCGTTGAGGATCGCACACCCTCCGGTGTCGATGTTCGAGTTCTCGTGGGCGATGCACATGGTGTTGAAACTGCAAGATGCACCCTCCCCGTTGAGGTAGGCGTTCGGGAACGACTGGATGGTGCCGACGGGGTCGAGGACCACGTAGTTGTTCACGTACCTCGCATTCTTCTTCATCACGACGTTGGTCCTCGGCCTGACGGCGGTCTCGTTGTTCCAGCTGTGGATCATGGTAAACGAAAGGGACGAGTTCTCCCCGATGTACATCTCGGAAACACCGACATGCAGAGCATCGTTGGCGCTGTGTACCGTGGTGCATCCGGTTATCATGTCGCAGGAGGCGTCGTCGTCGACCACTATGATGTTGTGGAGGTTCTGGACGGATTTGTCCTGTCCGAGCATCATACAGGTCTGGACAGGGAATTTCAGATGGTGTCCCGGCTTAACGTAGATGAAATACCCGTCGGACTTCTCCTCGTAGGTCTTGGCCGTGTACTTGTCCTTGGCGGGATCCATGGCGTTCCAATAATAGTCCTTGACCCAGCTGTAGGTCTCCATGGCCTTCTGGGTACTCATTATGATGAGTCCGTCCTGGGCCTTGTTGGAGCAGTGGCTCATGGCATTGTTGATGAAGAGGATCGTCCCGTCCTTCTCGGAGTCGTCGGTGTCGACGCCGACGTTGATCATCTTCTTCTGGAGGTCGTCGGGGGTGTCCTCGAGGCTCTCGATCTGCTCGACGTCCTTCTCGCCCTCGTCGTACTTCTCCATGTCGATATCGTCGCCGTAGGCGGCCTTTTTACCGAGGGCCTTCCTGACCTCTTCCTCGTTGATCCTGCTCATTCGTCATCAACCCCGTATCCGTTTTGCTTGATATCCTCGAGGATGACCCTGGGGTCGCCCTCCCTGGCGATCTTCCCGTGGATGAGGACGAAGGCCTTGTCCGCCCCTATGTAATCCATGATCTGTCCCGTGTGCGTGATCACGAAGGCGGAGACGTTCTTCTCCCTGGTCTTGCCGTCCTCGGAGCCGTAGATGAGCTCATGGACCTTCTTCCCGATGAGGCCTATGTTCTCCAGGTCCACACCGGACTCGGGCTCGTCGAGCATGACGAAGTCCGGGGACTGTGCGGAGAGCTGCAGGAGCTCCGACCTCTTGATCTCTCCGCCGGAGAAGCCGACGTTCACGTCCCTCTCCATGAAATCCTGCATATTGAACTCGTTCTCGCGTCCCGTCGTGCCCTTCCCGTTGGCCGCGGTGACCTTCACGAGTTCTCCCAGCTTGACCCCTATCACGTTCGGAGGCCTCTGCATCATCATTCCTATGCCCAGTTTAGCGCGCTGGTCCACGGACATGCCGGTGATGTCCTCGCCTTTGAAGATGATTTTACCGGAGGTGACGGTGGTCTGTCCATACCCCATGATGGTGGATAGGAGGGTGGACTTTCCGGATCCGTTGGGGCCGAAGAGGACGCAAGTCTCGCCCTCCTCAAGATTCATGGTGACGCCCTTGAGGATCTCTCTGCCGCCGGCCTCGACGTGCAGGTCTTTAATCTCGAGAAGTGACATTGGAACTCGGATATTAGGGGACACCTAAAAACCCTTGCTTTATATAACAATAGTTAAACACCGGGTTACTGCGGCATGCGTGTCCCTTTATGTCTGGACGGATATACTTGGACATATGGGAGAGGAGGTGGCCTGCATCCGCGGACGTGCGTCCGCCAATGTGGACGAACTACTGTCGGAGGAGGGCCGGGGGAAGATGCTGCTCGGGGAGAGGCGCACGCCGAAGGAGGAGCTCCTCGATACTGTTGCGGAGATGATATTCGAGAGACTTCCCGATATCCCCGTATACAAGGTGGGTGACGGTTTCCTCCCCGACATACGCAGCGCCGTGTCCTCCGGAGAAGGGCACATGGCCATATTGGTCTACGGCCCTCGTTTCTATTCCTCCGAGTCGGAATATGTGGATTCCCTGCCGGAGGATATCTTGGTATTCTGTACACAGGAACTGTGTCATCAGGTACCGGCCGTGTTCCGCATGCACCGAATCCTTTTATCCGCATATCGGGAAACGACCATCCATGAAGGAGATATGGTTCGCGGGAGGTTGCTTCTGGGGCACGGAGAGACTCATGTCCGCCATCCCGGGCGTCGTCTCCACCGAGGTCGGATATGCCAACGGGGATCCCTCCCTGGACCCGAGCTACGAAGAAGTATGCCGCCGCACCACCGGATACCGCGAGACCGTACATGTCCTATACGACCCGGCGGAGGTCAGCACCGACTACCTGGTCTATGCGTTCTATTCCTCGATAGACCCCTCCATGGAGAACGGACAGGGGAACGACCGCGGACCGCAGTATCAGGCGTGCATATTCTGGAAGGATCCGGAGACGGAGGACACTGTCAGAAGGATATCCGCCGTAGAGGCCATGAGATACAGACCGTTCTGCGTGGTGTTGGAGGAACTGAAGGTGTTCCGGCGCGCAGAGGAATACCACCAGAGGTATCTTGAGAAGAACGAGCACGGATACTGTCACGTGGACCCTTATCTGATAAAACAGGTCTCCGACAGGGTGTTCGACCCGTCGGCATACAAAAGACCCAGCGACGAGGAGATAAGCAAATCGCTGTCGGGATCGGAGATACATATAACCCAGAACGGGGGGACCGAACCGCCTTTCGACAACGAATACGACTCCGAGTTCGGAAGAGGGATATTCGTCGACAAGGTGACGGGGGAACCCCTGTTCCTCTCACAGGACAAATACAACAGCCACTGCGGATGGCCGGCGTTCAGCCGTCCCCTGGATCCCAACGCCATGGTGTATCTGGAGGACCGCAGCCTGCCTATCACGCGCATAGAGGTCCGCAGCCGTGTCGGAAATACACATCTGGGTCATGTGTTCTACGGGGACAGCTGGTCCCCCACCCGCGCAAGATACTGCATGAACAGCGCCTCCCTCCGTTTCATACCGGTGGAGGATATGGAGACCGAAGGCTACGGCCACCTGGTCCATCTGGTGGGGGAGAAGAAGGAGATGTGGCGATCACCTTTTAGCGATGACGTTGGCCGCATATGAGCACGAGGCTACGGCCTTCAGACCTTCGTCACGTGCGAAATCGAGCGCTCTGTCCACAAGACGGGCGGCAATACCCTGCCCTCTCATCTCAGGAAGCACGACAGTATGTTCGATGTCCATTGTACCTTCCGATATAGAGTACGTGACATACCCGACCTCCCTTTCACCATCCAATGCGGATATGCGCGCCGCACACCTGTCGTGACGTATCTCTATCGACATAGAGAAAGTATCATCGCATTAGGATATAACAAATGCTGGCGCATCAGGCCTTGGTGTAAGGACGCCAACTGAGAGGACCACATAGGCCGAACATGCAGACATCCGGGACGCCGTATGAATTTCCAATACAGAACATCACATCATATGCGTGAATTCGGCACGTTGAGGAATCTTTTATTTTCGGCGTGAAAACGTCGTTTTTTCTGCAGGATCCAGGGTGTTTTTCCCGGGTTTTCATGACGGTCGGCATAGCGTCCGCTGAGATATGCTGCGTACCAGGTAGAGGAACACGCGCACGTTATTTATAGTTTAGCGATTATAATCGAGTAAAACTCGATTATAATCGCTAAAAATTCAGGAGACGCGCGTACCCTGCGATATAACGGGCTTGATGAAGACATACAGGGTACCGCCATGGCATTGGACCGTTCTAGGGACAGGGGATACGTCGGCCTGAGGGCGACGTCCGCGTTAGCCATGGCGCTGTTCGAACAATCCGGTCTGAGAGGACTGTTGGACGAAAGGATCCCCGTGGACAAACGTCGCAAGCTCAGCATAGGATATGCCGTCAAAGCCTTCATCGGCGATATGATGGGTCATGCGGACCGCAGGGCACTGAGCAGGGTCTCCGACCCGTTCATGTCCGCTCCCGTATCCGAGATGTTCGGGGAGAAGATGGATCTGGAGGGATTGGGTGCAACCGCATTGTCAAGGGACCTCGATATCATGTTCGAGGCCGATCTTCCTGCTGTCACCTATGACTGCTACCGTCTTCTGGCCTCAAGATACGGGCTGGATTCGAACATCTTCAACATCGATTCGACCAACTTCGGCATATCCGCGAAGGAGAAGACCGCCGATATCGAGGGTGCGGCAGTACCGGAATGGTGCGGACATCCCAAGGATTCGAAGGCCAGGATAGTCTACAGCCTCCTTTCGGTCACGGACGAGAACAGTATCGTCTGCTACGAAAGACCGTATGACGGTGCCACCGCGGATTCCGAGATGGACAGGGGTGCCATAGAGTTCCTTTCCGGTAAGGTGGATCCCTCCTCGACCACATTGGTGGCCGATTGCAAGATCGCCACCGCTCCCCTGGTGGGGCTCATGACCTCCGAGGGGTTCGGTTTCGTAGCGAAGTGCCCGGAGAACTTCGGGCGCAAGGTGAGGGACGATATCGTTTATTCCGTATCCACGGGAACGATGGATCCCTCATCCGTACGTGACGGATGGGAGATATACGATACGGATGCCGAAGTGGACGGGATGATGCTGAGGTTCGTTGCCTATCGCACATCCGATGATATCCAGGCGGGTATCGAGTACCACCGGGAACAGGATCTGAAGGAAGCACAGGCGCTCCTCGGTCGTTTCTCCTCGAGACTGTTCAACTGCGAGGAGGATGCACGCAGGGCCATAACCGAAGCATTGGGGAACCTCAGCGATTCGGCGTACGAGGTAGGTTGGTCGGTATCGGAGGTGGAATCCCGTTCCTACGGGCACAGAGGAAGACCGAGGAAGGACGAGAAACCGACCGTGAGAACGGAATACCGGGTGGACGTTTCGCTGGAGTTCGACGAGGAGAGAGCCAAGGAGCTCTCGAAGGACCGCAGCGTAAGGGTCCTGGTGACCAACCTGCCGAGAGCGAACGGGGACGCGGAGAACATCCGCTTCGGCGCAACGGCGGATACGGTGCTGCTCACATACCTGGGGCAATACCGCGTGGGTGCGCCCGTGAGGGACGGAACGAATAACCTGATGAGGTGGTGGATTGGAATCGATATCCATCGGCCCATCACACTTATCCCAGAGGGAAACCCGAGGGGGAGTGCAGCATGTGTGTAAGAAGAGTCAATGCCTGATAACGGTTGAGGGGTACTTTGATGCAAGGGCTAAGCTGGACATGGCCAAGACCATACTGTTTGAATCCCAGACTCCTGGTTCTAAAAATTTGAGGATGTGTCCTCCTATGAGAGGTAGTACCGTTTTAAGCACATCGATGAGGAGAATATCGAGGCCCTCGATTTGTCTCGATATAGATTCCACTACTCATCCAGCGCTCCGTCGGAGCGTCAAGGGGTCGGAAAGGAGGCCTAAACCCAGACACAAAATCGTTCCGTTTGACCGGGGAAGACCTAAACCATATCCTATATGGCATGGTCTCAGAGCGTTCGTAGTAGTCAGGGACGGTAACGCCGTCATAGAGGCGAAGGAGCGCAGGTGGTTCTGTGGTCAAGGTTCGGAGGTCAGCGGATGCGGAATGCCGAAGAACTTTTGACGACAATCTCCAATATCTCAAAGAAACTGAGAATCGGAGATGAACTGCTGGAGAGCCCACTACGGTGAAAGCTGTACGGTGGGTTCGGGGGGTGGCCCTTCGGGGCCAACCCTATAACACGCCTTCAGATTGATGAAGGACGGGATGTCCATGAAGAAGGTGTACATCCAGAAACCTTCGAGGGAGAACGCGATGATGTTCGTGATCTCGATAGCCACCATGCTCACCGACCTTGCGGACCATGTTCTCAAGAGGGAAGGCGTCGATACCACTTTCTCGGATTTCGTGAGACGTTCCGTCTCCCTCATCCTCGCCAGGGATCCCGTATCGGGTGACGAGCACTTCATGGGCCCGTCCATTCTGGCGGACGAGTTCATGGATGTATCGGAAGCGTTGGGCATCGATACGGACAGGCTGATGTGCTAAAGGAGCCGGACCCTGTGCAGTAACAGCGTGAGCTATGGCCCTGGTCAAAAATAATCAGGGCAACGTGCCGAATTCACGATATGTGCCAAATGTCGTAATATCTGACACCGGGATGCTTATTCATATCTCCGGACCACTCTGGTTCCCCGAGGTGAAATGGGTAACGGATCCCTGTGGGACCGAACCCTCGAGGGGTCAAGGTTTACGTCTCCCTTACGGGAGACGGATCACGATCTTGACCCTGGTTGGTCTTGATCGTGATCCGGAAACCGTGTTTCCGGCGTTCGATGGTGATCGCAAAGATCGTCCCACCTCCTGCCGGGATGGTTCCGGTGCACGCTGAGGGGGCCTAGTCTCGGTGCACCGGACTCCCCGCCTAACGGCATTCCAAATCCACTTCGATCATCTGGAATTAAACTTGACTCTGCATGCAATGGCATGGCGTTCATCCAGACCCGTGCATCCACGAAATATTGATGTAATAACTGCAGAAATCGTATTATCGACCTTCCCCGATGACATCCCATGAACAGGAAAGACGCTGTTCTGGATGCCTTGAACGGCGACAGGAAAGACATCCCTCCGGCCGCCGTCTTCACACAGACCGCGACCGTGTCCCAGATGGAACGCTGCGGAAGCCGTTGGCCGGAAGCTAACTATGACCCAGACATGATGTGCGAACTGGCATTGGAATGTTCCAGGTCTTTCGGTTTCTCAACGGTCCGCGTACCTTTCTGCGTCTCGATCGAGGCGGAACGTCTCAGATGTGCCGTGGACCGCGGCAGCATCGGCAGCCAACCCTCCGTAATCTCCTCCCCGTACCGTATGGAAGAAGGGTTCTCGGACGTACCGGAGGATCTGATGTCCCCTGCGGAGTTCGTTTCCGGAGGGAGATGTACGGTCGTTTCCGGATCGGTACATTCGCTGGCGGAGAAACACGGCGACGACCTTGTCGTGGTGGCGGGGATAACAGGGCCGCTCACCACCCTGACCCACGTCCTTGGTGCGGAGAACCTCCTGATGGGGATGGTCCTCTGTCCCGAACGCGTGGATGGATGGCTGGATGCCGTGACCCCCATGATAAAGACGTATGCGGAAACACTGGCACATTGCGGTGCCGACGACATCCAGGTCACCGAGGGCTCCGCCTCCCCCGACCTCACCCCTCCTCATGACTTCGAGAGGTTCGCAGGAGGACGTCTGAGATCCATATTCTCCGGGATCGGATGCAAAAAGTCCCTGCACATCTGCGGAGAGGCATATGAGATCCTCGACGGCATGGTCTCGACAGGTGCGGACGCACTCTCCATCGAAAAAAGAGCCGGAATGGGACATGCGGTGGAACGTGTCGGCGGAAGGGCCGTGCTCATCGGATGCGTGGACCCGGTAGGTACCCTCCTCTCCGGGACCCCTGCGGACGTTGTTACAGAAGCCCGTGCCTGTGCCGACTGCGGATTCGGCATAATAGCCCCGGGATGCGGCGTACCGCCCATGACCCCCGATGACAACCTGAATGCACTGGCACATTACGACGGGATGTGAAAGAAAAAGCCGTCCCTCGTGGGACGGCGAAGATGTTTGGGATCACTCGATCTTGAATGAGACGTCCTTCTTGAGTCCGAGGTCGGCCGCGACCTCCATGGCTTTGATGAAGGCGCAGGGGACGGGACACGCCGCATGGGGGCAGCACTCGTTGGCGGCCACATACACGGGGTTCTCGCACATCTTCATACCCATCGCCTCATACGCATTGACGGCGCCGACCTTATCGGCCATCTTCCTGATGTTGGGGCAGGAGGTCTCCACCTCGAAGACGACGCTCATCATGTCCTCGGAGGGTTTGGCGACGATGACTGTCCCGAGTTTGCATACACCGGGATCCACGGTAACTTTGCACTCGCTCATTGTTCACACCTTACGATTTTGTGTTTCCATGAAGGACTGTTCTTAAATCATTATGCGGTCCCGCTCACGCTTTATTGTAGCGTTTCGGCAGGATTCATTGTTTTTTCTTGCCCTGCTCGCTGACGGCCTTCTGTTTGGCCGCCACCGCATCCGCATCCCCGAGATACCTTTTGGATACCACGGACATCGAGTCATCGAAGGTGTATACCAGAGGCACACCGGTGGGGATGTTCACCTTCGTGATCTCCTCGTCGGACATCCCGTCCAGATACTTCACGAGCGCACGTATGGAGTTGCCGTGGGCGAACACGACCACCTTCCTGCCAGCCTCCACATCCTTCCTTATCGTCCCCTCGTAATAGGGGACCACGCGGGCGACCGTGTCCTTGAGGCTCTCGGTCAGGGGACGTCCCTCGGCAGGTGCGCCCTCGTACCTCGCCTCCTTCCCCGGATTGCGGGGGTCCTCCTCGGACAACGCCGGAGGACGGACGTCGTAGGAACGCCTCCAGAGGAGGACCTGCTCCTCCCCGTACTTCTCCGCGGTCTCGGACTTGTTGAGACCCTGGAGGGCGCCGTAGTGCCTCTCGTTGAGCCTCCAGTCCTTGACCTCCTCGATCCATTCCAGATCCATCTCGCCCAGGGCCGCGTGGGCGGTGTGTATGGCCCTCCTTAAGTAGGAGGTATAGCACCTGTCGAAGACGAATCCCTCGTCCCTCATCATGGCCCCGGCGGACCTGGCCTCCCATCCCTTCTCGGAAAGGTCCACATCGGTCCACCCTGTGAAAAGGTTCTTCTTGTTCCACTCGCTCTCTCCGTGCCTCACCAGGACAAGCTGCTTCATGAATGACATCTCCGGCCTCTGTCGGGCCAATGCTCCGCCCAATGTTTGCGGATTTTAAATAAGTGTCATATGAATATGATATAAAACGGCCCACTTCTAAATACCTAAAGAGGTATATGTCATCGGGTATACACCTATGGATTCAGAAATTTTGGTCGTATTGGCGGTCGTCATCGTCTTTGCGGTCGTCGTCTGCGTGTTCAGCGGAGTGAAGATCGTACAACCTTACGAACAGGCCATCTACATGAGGCTCGGGAAATTCATCCGTGTCCTCAACCCGGGACTCAACTTCGTCTGCCCGCTTATAAACCAGGTCGTGAAGCTGGAGCTCCGTACAGAGGTGATGGACGTCCCCAAACAGGAGGTCATCACAAAGGACAACTCCCCCGTATCGGTGGATGCCATCATCTACATCAAGGTCATAGACCCCAAGAAGGCGTTCTTCGAAGTGACGAACTACCATATCGCCACCGTGAATCTGGCCCAGACCACCCTCCGTTCCGTCATCGGACAGATGGAGCTCGACGAGATCCTCTCCAACAGGGAGAACATAAACGTACAGCTCAGGGACACCCTCGACGATGCCACGGACAAATGGGGAGTCAGGGTCGAGAACGTGGAGATCAAGGAGGTGGACCCCGCCTCGAAGGTCAAGGACTCCATGGAGGAGCAGACCTCCGCGGAGAGGAAGAGACGTGCGGCCATCCTGGAGGCGGACGGTCTGAAGAGGGCCGCCATCCTGGAGGCCGAGGGTAAGAAGAAATCCAAAATCCTCGAGGCCGAAGGTACCAGACAATCCATGATACTGGAGGCCGAAGGTACCAGGACCGCCACCATACTGGAGGCGCAGGGAGAGGCGCAAAAGCTCCGCATCATGTCGGTGGGAGCGGCCGCCATGGACTCCAAGGCCCTTTCCGTCCTTTCGATGGACACCCTCAAATCGGTAGGTCAGGGACAATCCTCCAAGATATTCTTCCCCATGGAGCTCACCAGGCTCGTGGACGGGATATCGGACTACATGGGCTCCACCAAGAACGTGCCCGACAGGGCCGTATCCGACACGGAGGCCGTGAGGGAGGCCGTCGGAGATCCCGACGAGATCCTCGGACCCATCCCCTCCATAGAAGAGGTCCAGAAGGAGACGGAATCCTTCAAGAAGACGGTACAGGCGGACTTGGACGAATCCAACGCCCTTGCCGACGCCAACACCAACCATAAGGCATGAGCATGGAAGTCGCTACGGTTGCCATCGTGGTTATGATACTCGGGCTCGTCGTCCTGACCGTGGAAGCGTTCTTCCCGGGAGGGTACCTGCTCATCCCGGGGGCCATCCTGGTGATCGTCGGGGCCTACGGCTACGCCGCCCCCGATAACTTCTACACCATGTGGACCCCTGCGGTGGCCATAATCTCCGCGGTACCGGTGACGGCCGCCACGGTGTTCCTCTATAAGAGGCTGGGATCGCCCGAGGTCCCCTCCACCACCGTCTCCGATTCCCTGATCGGGAAGGAGGGGACGGTGGTCGTCGGCATCAGCCC
>OGLM01003665.1_pt1 | contig 12236 bp, 11 predicted proteins | sample 1572531 | NCBI WGS metagenome assembly OGLM01 (sample SAMEA2581909, study PRJEB24529) | metagenome | biome: Human gut stool | place: China | collected 2011 | reverse complement strand
TGGTACAGTTAAATTTGCAGACGGAGAATATAGTTATATTGGAACTCTTAACCGCTTGATAGCAAGAGAGGGCTATTGCTTAAAGTACCTATATTTCGCCTTGCAGGGGTTCTGTTTTGAACCTTATAAAACAGGAATGGCTATACCGCATATCTATTTCAAAGATTATGGTAAAGCAAAAATATTTTGTCCAACCATAGAGGAACAATCTATTATTGCTAAAAGCCTTTCTGTTATTGAAAATAAAATATCAGTCGAAAAGCAAATCTTGTTTTGTAATCAATTGCAGAAGTCTTACTTGTTATCGCAAATGCTTATATAAACATTTTGGATAAAAGGTATTGCTTTTGTTTATTAAGCATGAGTGCCAAGGATTGCTCATTTTCCAATTTATTTGTTATACTTTCAAACATTAAAGCAATAGTTGTAAGAGTTTTATCATCAGGCAATATACAACTACTTGGTTGAATCTCTGTTATGTAATGGCGTTTATGTTCTTCTGTAGAAATGTCAAGTGATTTCAAATATTCATAAATGAATCTAAGAATATATTTGTTTTCTGCTGTAAGTATCTTAATTGCAGATGATTTTATTTTGAATGGGAAGGATACATATTTACAATCCAAAGTAAAATCATCAATTATTATACAATCACCTTTACTATAAATTCCATCTGTTTCTGTTGTATATCCAAGTATAAAAGCCTTGTTTGCAGTTAATACAGGTGTGCATGAACTATCATCACTATATTCAGTACTTGAAACGATGTATCGTTGCGGCTGCTCAAATGAAAGTATATCGCCAATAGTGGAGTTGAAACCTACATCCTTTCTGAGTTGTTGAAAAACATTATGTCTTATCCCCTTAATATGAGTTTTAGAATCCCTAATTCAAGCAATGTGTGATACCTTGATTGGAAAGAAAACGCAACAGGTCATGTTGTCTTTTAATGATTTTGGGGAATCTTATTCAGGATTATCTGGAAAAAGCGCAGAAGATTTTGGTGAAGGTAGTCCATACATTACATATATGAACGTCTATCAGAATCAAATTATTGATATAACCGATATAGGCTTAGTCAAAATAAATAAAACAGAGCAACAATCACTTGTTCAATATGGTGATATTCTTTTTACTTTATCATCTGAAACGCCGGAAGAAGTAGGAATGGGTGCGGTGTATTTAGGAGAAACTTATCCCTTATACTTGAATAGCTTTTGCTTTGGCATCCATATAACAGACGAGAGTAAGATTTTTCCTCCATTTTTAGCTTACTATGTTTCTTCAGAATCATTTAGAAAAGCCGTCTTCCCTTTAGCCCAAGGTAGTACGCGCTTCAATTTACAAAAAGGTGATTTCCTGAAGAAAGTGTTTCCATTTCCAGCAATAGAACAACAGCGTAAGATATACTCAATACTCAAAACCTATTCAGACAAACTTAATATTGAGAAGCAGATGATAAAGTTGTTCTGACGATGGAAGATATTCCACTGTATCATCAGAAAAGCGGAGAGCTTCTGCAGATCCTGGACAAGATCGTCTGTGAAAGATGCGGGGTACGTGCGTTTTTTGAAGTAGCATATGAAGAGCCGAAGGAAAGCAAATACCGGGAAGAGGACTATATCAATCTTTTTTTGAATAGTCTTTAAGGTCGTGGCTATGGTATAGGCTTCGTTTTCAGAAATGGGAAGTGGCACAAAGTTTTCTAAGAATCGCAGATTTGTTATGTTTATAGTATTCTTCGCTCCTTTTTGAATGAGAGGATGTAAATAATTAAACGCATTACTTGGCTTCATAAAATAGAAATGCAAAATTACACCGATGTTATCATTTGAAGGGGTGTAAACTCCATACAAAGGTGAAACAGCAACATCTTCTTCAATATCACTACGCTTTATTATGCCATAAGGAAAATCTCCTGTTGGACTTTTAGTATAAACAATATCGCCGTATTTTACGACATTATAGTGATTTGTCTGTTGGGCGGCGAAAGAACGTCCAAGATATTCTACTTGGTTCACTACGCCTTGGCTTACAGATACGGAACAAATAGTTCTGCCATCAATATTCTTCTCATTGCGCTCATGCAAAACTTTACTTAATTCCATTTTTTGCCATGAACCTTTGGTTATCCCATTTGTCTTTGTCTTATAAATAATTGCTTGAATTAAGGATTCGTATTTCTCAATGATTTTGTTCTGCAACCTAATCCGTTCATCTAACATTGATTTTGTTTTGGGTTGCAATACGCTCATCAATGAGAGATAATAAGGTTGATATTTTATTTTCTTCAATTAAGGTTGTTGTAAAGATTGGGAAAGAAGCATATTCTTGTGAATTGATACCCGGCTGTCCTGAACGTGCAGACATTATAGAAACCCATCTCCAATATCTATGAGTATGTAATTGAGAAAACACAAAGTATGGATTATGCTCTGCGACATTAGCTCTAATTAGAAAACCTGCGAAGTAAAGTTTACCATCAGATTTCCGATACAAATAGGACTTGCCTGTACTTGCTCCAGTCCGAGCTAACAAGATGTCTCTTTCATTAACCATATAGTTTTCAGATAATGTTCCGTCAGGAGAAACAACATCCTCATTATTATAAGTTGAAGATGTTTCATCTATATCTGTAATACGAATATATTTATTTTGACCATCATAGGGTTTTGCTGCCGCATTCATGCCATAGTCAAAACCTGTAGCAATTTCACCAAACTTACATTTTTCCCATTCCTCCGTAAACTCCGGGAATCGTAAAGCCGGAACATTAAGGACTTTTTTATCTTTATTATCTATTGCCATAGTTGTCATTATTTTATAGGATTCAAGTCAAATGGAAGCAATGGTGTTTCATCATTACCCTCATTAAAACGGTCAAAATCCGATATGTATGATTTGTCTTGAATCAGTTTATATTTTTCATATTCGCTATAAGCCTTATCTCTTGCTTCCTCTTGTGTCACTTTTCCGGCTGTATCGCACGGCTCGTAATCCATCGTTGCAAGATATTGTTGAAGGAACTTTTTCCAATCATCCATAGTTGAAACGATATGACGTGCAGCACGTGATTCTGCCATATCAAGAAAGGCAGTTGTGATAAGATTCAACTGGGACAATTCTGAATCTGACAGGTAATTTTTTGCGACGATGGTATCAGACTTTTGCACTCTTCCGTCAGGAGCTTTCTTCCACGTGGTAAGTCCCATGTAAGGTTGCTCGGAATCAGCCCGTTGATAGATAATTTCCGCAGCCGTATGATGAGTAACGGCAAGGTGCATCATATTTTGTACCATCTTGAAGAACAACTTTGTGTCTTCTGATTTCGGGTCGTAATCCGCACTACATTCTGCATAAATGTCAGTTATCTTTTGGTAATATCTGCGCTCTGAGGTACGTATCTCACGAATACGCTCAAGCAAATCGTCAAAATAGTCTTTCCCGAAATGTTTGCCCTGTTTTAGTCTCTCATCATCAAGGGCATATCCTTTAATGATAAACTCTTTCAGCACTGAAGTAGCCCAAATACGGAATTGAGTAGCTTGATAGCTGTTTACTCTATACCCCACCGCCACAATAGCATCGAGGTTGTAAAATAGCGGCATACGTTCCACTTCCCGGTCTCCTTCTGTTTGAACTATCCCAATTTTTCGGATAGTTGCCTCTTTGGAAAGTTCTCCTGTTTCGTAAATTTGTCCGAGATGATAATTTATGGTTCTGACATCAACCCCAAACAAGTCCGCCATCCTTTTTTGTGACATCCAGAATGTTTCGCTATTGAAAATGACTTCTACACGTGCCTCTCCTTGTGCTGTTTTATACAACAATATATTAGAACTTAGCGAATTATGCATAAGTTCAGCCATTGAGACAGATTGTGAGAAAAAGTCCCGTGCTTGTTGGACGAGCAACTTTTTACCATCAGCATTTTCCGCAATAATCATACATGCCATACGAGAGAGTCGGAATATATTTACCTTGCGAAATGAGCCGTTTCCTATCTTGACCATATCAACCGCTTGGTTGAAATGTTCATCCACATTCATCCCTTTTTCTCCGGCTACTTTAATGGCTTTATCTATGACTCGTTGAAATTTCCAATAAGCAGAATAGCCCATCGCACCACAAAGGTCACGGGAACTCCAGTATTCATTCCCGTTTTCATCCTTGCGGCATATATTCTCAAATGAAGGAGTCATCTGAGGTATGTTGTCATTTTCACCCATTGCTATTACTTTTCTGAACTATTCTACCAGTCCCAATTCTTTCAGGTACACTTCAATCTCTTTGTTGAGTTCAGCACGTTTGGCTTCCAACTCCTTTATCTCTGCCATTACAGCCTTTATGTCGATAGGTTCTTCCTCTTCAAAGGTATCAACGTAACGGGGAATATTCAGATTGTAATCATTCTCGGCTATTTCTTGAAGAGAGGCAAGGTGACTGTACTTTTCTATTTCCTTGCGGTCACGATAAGTTTCGACAATCTTTTGGATATGTTGCTCACGAAGTTTGTTCTGGGTCTTTACCTTTTCAAACTCCTTGCTTGCATCAATAAACAGAATATTGTCATCTTCCTTACGACATTTCTTGAAAACAAGAATACAAGTCGGAATACTTGTACCATAGAAAATATTCGCAGGTAATCCTATAATGGCATCCACATAGTTTTTCTTTTCTATAAGGAAACGACGGATAACTCCCTCCGCATTTCCTCGAAATAGTACACCATGCGGAGCAACACAAGCCATTGTACCACCCTCGTTCAAGTGATAAATCATGTGCAGAATAAATGCATAATCGGCAGTCTTACGTGGTGCAAGCCGTCCTGCTTTGCTGAAACGATCATCAGTATTGAATTTGTCGGCAGCACTCCATTCGGCTGAGAACGGAGGATTTGCAACCACTGCATCAAACTGAGTATCACCAAAAGCATCCCATTCAAGTGTATCACCATTTTCAATCTTGAAGTTGCTGAATCTGATGCCATGAAGCAACATATTCATTCGGGCAAGGTTATAAGTTGTAGGATTCTTTTCCTGTCCATAAATATCAACTGCATTTCCAATATTAGCAGCACGAAGAAGCAACGAACCACTACCGCAAGTAGGGTCATATACATTGCGTAAACGCTGGTGTCCGATGGAAACAATTTCTGCTAAGATACGGCTGACTTCCTGCGGAGTATAGAACTCTCCAGCCTTTTTTCCGGCTCCTGCGGCAAATTGCGAAATCATATATTCGTAAGCATCACCCAAAATATCAATCTCCTGTGATGCCTCTACTCCGAAGTCTATATCATCTAATGCAAGAAGCACGTTACTAACGAGCGTGTTTTTATCGTCGGCAGTCTTGCCCAATTTAGGTGATGCCAAGTCTATATCTGAAAACAATCCGCCAAAATCTTCTTCACTATCCTGTCCTAAAGTACTGTCTTCAATACGCTTCAATGAACGTTCAAGCATAGGCAAGATATTTTCTTTACGCTTGATAGCCTCTATTACGGACGAAAACAAGAATTTCGGTTCTATGAAATAGCCGATATTCTCCAAGCATTGGTTCTTTGCTTCCTCTTGAAGTTCCACCGCATCGGCATCATCCATTTTCCACAATTCCTTAAAGGTTATTTCATCATCCACCAAGGCATTGTTGGCATACTTCTCTATTTTTTCCGACAAGTACTTATAGAAGATGAAACCTAATGTAAAATACATAAAGTCACTTGCCGACATATTGCCACGCAAACGATTTGCAACCTCCCAAAGTTGGTCACGGAGTTTCTGCTGTAATTCTTCGCTCATATTATTTTAGTATTTCTTTTACTACTTGTTTGATTTTTACACACATATCACAAAGCCATGTACATCCATTATCCCAATTATCTTTATCATTCATATCCCCCATAGGATGAAGAATAAGGAAACGACTTGCCTTTTTATTTTCATCTAGTCGCCATTCTATTTCATTAGGATTTATAATCCCTAATATTTTAGATACCAATTCTTCATTTGACTTAAATCGGGTAATGATATCCTTGTCCTCATTAACATACAATCCAGCTGACAAACAATTATTTTTAGTATTTAATGTCATACAAAGATGATATGCTGATGATCCTAAACCTAGGTCATACCAATGCTGAGCTTGTGGTTTACGCAGCTTAAATTCCCTTATAAAGGCAGAGTGTTTTGGAGCTTCGTTGTTGAACTTTTCCCAAAATGCTAATTTCAAGTTTTCTGTTTCTGAAAGTGCTGCTGTCTTTTTCATTGCCTTTGCCCAAGTATTAGGTCGTTCTACAATATTGAACTTAGGTGCAGGTTCTGAATCATTGATTTTCCACAATTCTATTTCTATTAAGAAAAACTCGAACTTGTCATCCGTATGCTGATTTAACCATTCTATTGCTTGTTTATGCTCGTCACGTGCTTTTCTGACAATCCAAATTATTACTTCAGCTTCTTTACCTGAAGCATACGTTATGATTTTGCCAAGATGGTCATGATTTGTTTCCTCTAGCTGATTCTCAATGATTATCCGTCGTCCCGTCCCCTCCTCTGTCGCAAATAAATCAACACTGAAATCGCCTACATTGGATTCCTGTTCTTCAACGACTATATCAATACCTACAGCCTCGCTGAGAATTTCCAAATTCTCTTCTTTTGCAAGCCAAGGAGTAAAATCTTTGGCTTCATGTTTCCAGACAGAACGAAGGTCTGTTATCTGCTCCAGTTTACCTAATTTCATGATTGAATAACTTTTAATTATTCCCAATTAAACGTTTTTATAATACTACGCAATCTTTCCATAATTCTCGTCAAAGCCTTGCGAGTTTTGATAAGACCGAGATGCTTTTCTTTCAATGCCTTTTGTATAATCTCAGGCTGTTCTTTTTGCAAATAGTCATACTCTTTTATGTAAAGATTAAGCACTTCGGCAGAAATTTGTTCATCATCCGCCAAATCACTCACAGCCTTATTGCGTTCTGACACAATATATTGGTTCAAACGTTCCTCTAATTCATTTGTTCCATCTGCTCTATTGCGCCCATTCATGAAGTTTTCCTTGTCTTCATCTACATTCTTTTGAATAAAGCCGTCGATGAGTTTTGCTTTGCCTCGCATTCCAGCATCCTTAATCATTGTATCAAGGATATGCTTGCGCTTTTCTGAATAATCATCGCTATATGGGTCAAGTTCCGCAATGAGTTCAAGAATATACGCTACATTGATAATATCACTATGCAGAAGTTCAAGACAGAAATCAATGTCTTCCAGCCCTTGACTATTGCCATATGGAACAGGATCTTCCGCAACAGTTGACTGTGTAGCAGGTGGGTCAATAAAACCAACCGTAATGTCGAGGTATTTACTCTTATAATCATTAAACTGCTGTTCGGTCATACCGAGGTCTTCAGCATCCTCGCTGTAATCTTCGTATATCTGGATTTCTGCATGTTTACGGATAATGTCTCTGAACGCAAGTACAAAATTCTTCTTGTCATTTTCACTTTGCAGAAGGTCTATACTACTTGGCGTTGGATATTTTTGCAGAAAATCTGTTGCCAAACCCTTGTACTCATGCTTAACTTTTTCAAACGGAGGACGTACTATATCTTCAGGATTGTCGGAATTGCTAAACAGTTTTATAGACGTATCAACATTGTTTTTCAGATCACGGAAGCATACGATTTTACCGAATCGTTTCTTCTCGTTCAACACTCGGTTGGTACGACTGAATGCTTGCAGCAAACCGTGATATTCCATATTCTTATCCACATAAAGTGTGTTCAGTTTTTTACTGTCAAAACCAGTAAGGAACATTCCCACGACAAGACAAAGGTCAAGCGGTTTCATATCCGCTTTCTTCTTTTTCATGCGCAGGTTGATGTCATCATAGTAAGCACGAAAGTTCTCTGTTGTAAAAGATGTGCCGTAGTTTTCATTATAATCATCCATAATGGATTGTAGTTCATCTGCTTCGCCCACACTTTCGCTGACATATTTTCCCGTACCCATACCAGTCTGTTCATCATCTTGACTATTATTGGCTGCGTATGTAAATACTGCACCTATACGGATTTTAGGATTCAATGATTTGAAAATCTTGTAATAGCGGATAAGCATAGGAACAGACTGTACAGCAAACAATGCGTCAAACTCTCCATCAAATGTAGATTTATTGAAGTTGTTAAGGATAAATCTTGCAATCTCCTCCATACGAGTTTGGTTATCGTTATCTACAATCTCGTTACCATGATAATACTCCACTAGGAAACCAAGCACATTTTCATCAGCAATAGCATCTTTGATGAGATATTTATGAAGACAATTGCCGAAAATTTCTTTTGTCGTATGTCCATCCACTGCATTTTCGGTAAAGATAGGTGTTCCCGTAAAACCAAAAATCTGGGCATTATCAAAGAACTTCATAATCTTTTTATGGCTATCCCCGAAATGACTACGGTGACACTCATCAAAAATCATCACGATGCGTGAATGACGGATAGCATCAATCTTACTGCTATACCAAGTCTTACTAACTGCCGCATTAAGTTTTTGAATGGTGGTTATGATGATTTTGGAATTGCTTTGAAGTCGCTTCACGAGTTCATCCGTATTGTCGGTACTATCCACTGCACCCGGTTCAAACGCCTCGTATTCCGATTGCGTCTGAGTATCGAGGTCATGACGGTCAACAACAAACATCACCTTATCCACATCATCCAATTCTGATACAAGTTGTGCAGCCTTGAATGAGGTCAATGTTTTTCCGGCACCTGTTGTATGCCAGATATAACCATTATCATTGGAGTTTTGTACACGATCCAAAATCTTCTCTACCGCATAGAATTGGTAAGGACGAAGTACCATCAAGCACTTGTCGCCCTCATGCAGCACAATATACTTTCCTATGATTTTGCCAAGCGTACATTTTTCCAAGAAGAATACGGCAAACTTGTCCAATTCATTGAACGGATGATTGGCGGCATCTGTCCAGTTGAATGTGAACTTATACCCACTATTTGGATTATTGGCAAAATAGCGAGTGTTAACACCATTGGATATAACAAACAACTGGATATAATCAAACAATCCGTGAAACGAAGTCTTGTGATAACGCTGTATTTGGTTGTATGCCTGTTTAAGTTCCACGCCACGACGTTTCAATTCAATCTGCACAAGTGGCAAACCATTAATTAGAATCGTCACATCATAACGGCATTTTTTACGTCCTTCCACCGTGATTTGGTTGGAAACCTGAAATTCATTCTGACACCACTGCTGCCTATTTAGAAATTCCACCCATATACGCTGTCCATCAGCCGTATCAAGCGGATATAAGTCACGGAGTTTCTTTGCCTTTTCAAAGCGAGTACCACCTTCAAGGTATATAAGAATCTTTTCAAATTCTTCTGTTGTAAACTCGCTACGCCCATGTTCCTCCAGTCGTTTGCGGTTATGAACCTCCAACTGTCGTTTAAAATTGGCATACATATTATCCTCTTCTACGATTTGGACATATTCATAGTCCATTTGTAGAAGAGTGGCTATCAGTCCGGCTTCCAATGCCGCTTCACTTTGTGTTGACATATCCTTGCCTTATTATGAGTAGTTACAACATTTTTATCTTACTATTTAGTATTCTAACATTCAGTGTATTTTCAATCTTATATAGATTAAATACATCTAAGACCACCGAAATCGCTTTAAATTCTATTGTAGTCTTTCCTTTTTATCGGTTATCAAATCCTTTAAATCAACCTGTAGAATCTCGGCAATCCGCTGAAGCGTTTCCAAATTAGGTTGAATCCTATTGCACGCATAGGCATTGACCATGCTAAAACTCTTATCCAACTGTTTGGCTAACCACGTTTGAGAAATGCCTTTTTCCGAAAGGACTGCCTTTATTCTATTCAGTTTCATTCTTTGATACGATTTTATAGTGCAAATATAGTGAATTATATTCGACAACTGGGATTATTTTTGTACTTTTGTCATCCCAATAGACAACACACATAAAAATGTGTATAACTGATATATGAAAATATTAACAGAAAGAGAAAAGAAAATCCTTATTAATCATGCCAAAAAGCAAGAATTAAGACGGATTATATCAAAGAAAAAAAAGAAAAACAAAAGGCGTTACCTTCAAGGGAAATCAAAAGAAGAACGTCAGAAATATATTTTAGAAAATCGATTTAAAGATTATTCTAAAATAAAGGCTCCTTCGAACTTTTCACTAATCGAAAACACAGAAGAATCACTAAAATTCATAGCAAAAATCGAAAAATGCTTAAAGAATCGAAGTAAGGTATTTGTCAATTTAACAGATGTAGAAACAATAGCTCATGGGGCTATTGTCGTCCTCTTATCAATAATGACTAAATTCAAATACAATCATATTGATTTTAATGGAAATTTCCCTAAAAATAAGAATGCAAATAAAGCATTGGTTGATTCTGGTTTTTTTGATCAGTTGTATAAAAGAAATATAAGCAATGAACCTAATTATGCGTTTTGCAGGAACAAAGTCCTAACTCATGCAGGAAAAGTAGTAGACTCTAGTCTAGCAGATCAAATTATTTCAGAAATATCCAATTTAATATGGGGTAAGCAAAGAAGATGTTTGGGGGTTCAAAGAGTTTTTCTTGAACTCATGCAAAACACAAATAATCATGCTTCTTTTGATTCAAAGGGCTTACATCATTGGTGGACAACTGTACAATATGATGAAAAGTTAAAGAAAGCATACTTTTCATTTATAGATTATGGCGTTGGCATAATTAATAGCTTACGTAATGATGAACATGGTAAGTTTTATAATATTATACCAAAGATCCGTGAATTATTCAATCCGCAAAATAATGCAGAAATGCTCTCTCTGCTACTTAAGGGAGAAATTCATAAGACATCAACAGGTAAGTATTATAGAGGTAAGGGTCTTCCATGCTTATTTAAAGCGTGTGAAGACAACAAGATTGCAAACGTTGTTGTTATAGCAAACGATGCTAAAGTTGAATACACAGCAGGTACAAATGTCAAATTAAACAATTCGTTTGCTGGAACATTTATCCATTGGGAATTGAATTTTAACAATGTAAATATAAATTATGAATAAAGATATTATAATAAAAATCGCGACAGATTTCAGTCGTATTCCGGGTGCTCGTTATCCTGAAGAAGGAGATTATTCCGGTCAAGAATTTAGACAAAATGTTCTACATCCCGCACTGAAAAAAGCAATAGAAATGAATGTAAAGCTAATTGTTGACTTAGACGGCACTGCTGGTTTAGGTACATCTTTTTTGGAAGAATCTTTCGGAGGTCTAATTAGGAGAGACCATATAAATTACAATATTCTCAAACAAACACTTATTATAATTTCAGACGAAGATCCTGATTATAAAGAAGAAGTAGATAATTATATTGAAGATGCCTATGAAAAAGAACAAAATCATTAACATAATTATCTATATTATAATATTCAGTATTGGATGTTGTTGTGGTAAACTGATTGATTGGGGATATTTTGTTTTAAACAAGGAAATATCTATAATAGATGCAATATCGCTATTTTTAACCATAGGTTGTGCAATTTATATATCAAAAGTTCTAGAGAAAGAAGTACAAGATGTTCGAATAGAAAAAGAGATGTTTATTTCTCAGGTAGAAAACACCGAATCTCCACTAGTCGAACTTGGAAATAAATTGAATAGTACAACCTATACAGAGGTGATAAGCTTATATTCAAAATCCAATATAACACGCCATAAGTTATTTAAGAAAATAGATTCTTTCAAAAAATCTGAATTTAAAGTGGATGACATTAAAGAAGTTTTAGATACAAACTACAAACGATTAAAACCTTTACTTACTGACACATCTGTTATGTCTAAATCACCTCCTGACATTGAAGTTAAAAGAGGTAAAATCACATATAGTCCAGAAAGAATCGTTGAAATTCAAGAGAATTTACAAACAATTCAAGACGAGTTTTTCAAACTCAAAATAATAATAAATAGAGCTTAAAAAATCTTTTAATTACATATTCGATTTATATACTAATATCAACTGTTCAATAACACGATTTAACTTTTGGAGATACAAACAAAAACTTCTACTCATTATAGAATTAGATAACTGAACCTATGTATAATAGATTCCGTTATCTAATTTTTAGTCTACTCCATTGATTCCCGAATAATACGCAAAGTTTCTTTCTTATACTCTTTGCGG
>OGLM01003655.1_pt1 | contig 12253 bp, 9 predicted proteins | sample 1572531 | NCBI WGS metagenome assembly OGLM01 (sample SAMEA2581909, study PRJEB24529) | metagenome | biome: Human gut stool | place: China | collected 2011 | reverse complement strand
TATTGAAAGTTGGCCCCCTTCGGGGACCGGAGGTTACTTGCGAAACTTGAGTTATTTACATTAAATTTTATTCGTTATGATGAAATCAATGAATCAGAAGGCAGAGGGCAGCAAGGCTGCTGGCTCTGCCAAGTGTGGTGCGCAGTCTTCTAAAAATAAGAAGAAGGCGGCACCGGTGTTTGTGTTTGAAAATCCGGAGTTCGGAATGGTTCGCATGGCTACTGATGAGAAAGGCGAACCTTGGTTCTGTGCTAAGGATTTGTGTGATGCGCTGGGGTATAAAAGAGCAGATAATGCTGTAAGACAGCATGTTAACCCACATGATGCACTAAAACAGTGCGTATGGGTAGAGGTGGGCATGAAGAAGGATGGAACTCCTGCCAAACGTTTGACTCCGATGATCTTCGTTAACGAGAGCGGATTCTATGCCCTGGTGCTGGGTTCCAAGTTGGCTTCGGCTCTGATGTTCAAGGATTGGGTTACCTCGGTGGTGCTGCCTCAGATTCGCAAGACGGGCGGTTATATCCCGGTGAATGAGGGGGAGAGCGAGGAGGAGATGATTCGCAATGCCGAACAGATTCTCCGTGCTACCCTGAAGGAAAAGGAGGCGCTGCTGGAGAAGCAGAAGGAGCTGCTGCATGAGCAGAAGGCCCAATTGGATGGGCAGAAGGCTTGGATAGCTGTTTTGGATGAGCGACTGGCGAAGCAGAGGACTGTGCTGCATGAGCAGGAAGTGCAGATGGGACTCGACAAGAAACTCATCGGCGAGCAGGATGAGGAGATTCATCGCCTCAACGAGGAGGTGAACGACCAGATGGTCCGCATGGCTATCCAGGGACAGAATGTGGTGGCTCTGGAGCGTCAGGTGGACGGACTTCTGCCAAAGGCGATGTATTCGGATAATGTGCTGGATTCCGTTTCGTGCTTCACCACCACCCAGGTGGCGAAGGAGCTGGGCATCACGGCGCAGGAGCTGAACCGCTCGCTCTGTTCGCTGCATGTGCAGTATTACCAGAGCGGACAGTATATGCTCTATGCGGAGTATGCGCACATGGGGTTGGCGAAGAGCCGAACCAAGTATCGTGCCTTTATGACGCCTGCGGGCGACGGAACGAAGCGTAAGGTGGGAAAAGTGGTGACGAACACTTACTTGGTATGGACCGAGAAGGGCAGAAAGTTTATCCACGACCTGGTGAAGCGTTTCTGGGAACTCGCTGAAATGTATGAGGTGAAGAATCTGGGGTAAATTATTAATCATTTATTATTCATCTTATTCATCGGATTACTCGCGGATTGTTTTTAGGTCACGCGGATTGTTTTTTAGGTCACGCAGATTTCGCAGATGACGCAGATTTTTCTTTGCTGCTTTTTCTTTAGATGTGACGCAGATTTTTGACCTGCTCGGTCTGGGATGAAGAAAATTATCCGTGACGCAAGAATGTTCCGTTAACTCTGCGTAATCCGATGAAGAAAATTTAAAAATTATGAGTGTACAAAATGAAACGATGCAACATCTGATTGCATTCAATGGGTTCCGAGGGGGCAACAAGGGCAGCGCTAGCTGCCAGCCGCTCTCGGAGTATGACAAGACCATCTCGCTGCCTTGGCTGCACGAGATGGTGCTGCAGATTCGTGGCGAGAAGTCCATTCGCAGCGTGGACAGGGCTGATGAGGCCAAGATTGCCAAGGCGCAACAGAGAATCAAGGGGCAGTTGCCTTTCCGTTGTGCGCATTATTATCGTTTTCTGAAGAATCGAAGGGCGCAGGATAATGCTGATCCTACGGCTTTTCTCTTTCAGACTACCGTGGATGTGGATGAGAAGGAGTATGTGGATCAGGCGATTGAGCGTGCGAGGGAGCTGAACTGCAGCGACACCATCTGGAAGGGGATGTTGCTGCACCTGGAGTATTCCGCCCGAAAGAAGCTGCATATCGATATCCGCATGCCGGTGGGGATGACCATCGAGGAGACGCAGCGTGCGTATTGCGAGGCGCTGGGTGTGCCTTATGATGAGAGCTGCATATCGCCCGAGAGAATGATTTTTATTACGGATAAGGATTCCGAGATTTATCGTTCTAAAGAGTGGTATGGGGTGCTGCCCGCAGAGGAGATTTCGTTGAGAAGAGAGGCTTTCGTGAAGAGGGGGCTGACGATTGATGGAAGAGGTGTGGCAGTTAATAGTTTAAAGTTAAAAGTTAATAGCCTTCAGAAAGTTAATAATTTAGAGTTAAAAGTTAATAGTAATCATAAAGTTCAAAGTTCAAATCTCAAAGTTCAAAGTAAAGACAATGTTCAAGACAATCGATTTCAGGGCACTAACGGCGATAACGCTGTTTATGCTGGCACTGCTGCTCAGCCTGCCCAACCTGTTGATAGCCATCGTGTTGATGATTCTCATCTCAGCCCTGCTGGAGATGCTCAAGATGTTGGCGGAGTGGCAACCCAAGAAGCAAGTGAGAAGAATCTCATAGCTTTCGAACTCTTCAAGGAGGCTGCGGGATTGAGCGGGATGGATATCGATACCGTGGGGTCCAGACATTCCTCTCTGCTTGCTATTATGAGCGCAGGAGCATCTAGAGTAATGAGCGAGGAGGAGCTGATGAAGGTGGTGGCGAAGAAGATGCCTAGCTATTATGAGGAGCGAGACTGCCACCAGCTGATTCATGACTTCTATGCGAAATATGGAGACAGTTCGAAGCCTTTTTCGCGTGATGTAATCCGCATCAATGCCACGGCAGAGAAGGCTGCCAGCGGCTTGGTTGGGGGTACTATTATGGGGGATGCTGGGTACAGCTTGCTTGCCGGGGATTGCAAATCCCCGGGGCGCCTGGCGGGCTTTAATTCCGATGTTCAAAGTGAAGACGATGAATACCCAGCTCCGCCTCCCATGCCCGAGAAGCTGCCCAAGCTGGTAGAACTCCTGGTATCCAAGACTCCGGATATCTACAAGCCTGCCGTGGCTTGCGCCATCTTTCCGCCACTCGCCACGCATCTCTGGCGAACACGCTTCAGATATATTGATAACGTGGAGCATGAAGCAACACTTTCCGTGTGCCTGCTTGCCGGTACCGGTGCCGGAAAATCGTGCGTGCAGATGCCCATCAATTATATCATGGAGGATATCCGTAAGCGTGATAAGGAAAACATGCGCCGTGAAAAGGAATGGAAGGATGAAATGGTGCGAAAAGGTGCCAACAAGGACAAGCGCAAACGTCCGGAAAACCTTATCATCCAGGAGATTGATGCCGATATGACCAATCCGGCTTTCGTGATGCGTACCGCCGAGGCGCAGGAGCATTTTCTCTATACTTCCATGAACGAGCTCGACCAGTTTGACGCCCTCAGGGGAATGGGAAACCAGCAGTTTCGCATCATGTGCCTCGCCTTTGACCCAGGAAATACCTTTGGTCAGCAGCGTGTTGGTGTTCAGAGTGTTACGGAAAGAGTTACCATCCGGTTCAACTGGAATGCGTCTTCCACCATCGACAAGGGACAGCGCTATTTCTCGAAGGTGCTGATAGACGGACCGCTGAGCCGCATCAATTTCTGCACCATCCCCGAACGGGAGATAGGCGAGGACATTCCTGTTTACGGCACCTACGACGAGGCTTATCGCACGGCTTTGAAGCCTTACATCGAGAACCTCTGCATGGCCACTGGACTTGTAGATTGTCCGGAAGCCTTCCAGCTTGCCACGGTGCTGAAGAACGAGAATGCCGAGTTTGCCCGCACCTCCCAGAACCGCATCTACGAGAATTTCAGTTTTCGTGCCAACGTGATAGCCTATCTCAAGGCATGCGTGCTCTATGTGGCGAATGGTTTCAAGTGGGAGCCTGAGATTGATGACTTTATCCGCTGGAGCGAGCGTTACGACCTGTGGTGCAAGATGCGTTTCTTTGGTGATATGATTGCGAAGGAAATGAACAGTGCCGAGAGAAGTTCGAAGCGTGGACCGGAGAATCTGCTGCAGCTTTTGCCCGATGTGTTCACCCTGTCGCAGTTGGAGGCTCTCCGATTGGAACATGGTTTGGAGCAGAAGGGCACCAAGGGCATCATCCGCCAGTGGGTTCACCGACAGTATATCGAGCGAATCAAGCCGCAGGGCGAGGATGGGCGTGACAGTTACAGTTGTGACAGTTTTAGAAAGCTTAAGTATAGACACGATTTATAGTTTATAGTTTACAATTTATAGTTTTTTTATGGAAATCATTTTGAAGCGTATTGCCAGGAAGGATGCCTATACCATTGGGCATCTGTATATCCTGAAGGATGGGGAGGTGACGAGAAAGGTGAACTGTGCCATGATGAACCCGCATCTGAAGCGTTGGTTCACAAGCACCTTCGACCACGGGTTGCTGAACGGGGAGTCCTGTTTTTGTGATACCCTGGAGCCTACTTGGCGCAATCTTCTGGGGGTGGAGTTGAAGCCCGAAGAGGAGAATGTGCGATTGGGGCGTGTGTCGGGTAAGAAGGCGCAGAAGATGAAGGGCGCCACGGCGATTCCCGAGGGCACTTACCCCGTGCTGGTTACCAAGTCGCCGAGATTTAAGGAGTGGTTACCCTATGTGCAGGGTGTGCCCGGTTTCGAGGGCATCCGCATTCATGTGGGTAATGAGCCGAAGGATACGCAGGGGTGTATTCTGGTGGGTGAGAACAAGGTGAAGGGAATGGTTGTGAATTCCCGCATCTGGCTGCATCGCCTGATGCAGCGCATTTCGGAAGCGAAGGAGCGGGATGAGGCCATCTGGCTTACCATTGTATAATCGAAAAAGTGGAGGGTGTGTCAAAAGTCCAAGACACACCCTCCTCAACTTTTTCTTAGAACAGCTTGGCGAATGCCTCGGCTGTCTTGCCGGTATATACCTTCATTTCGGTGACTGGCTGGTAGCTGAAGTCCTTGAAGCTCAAAAGCTGGGCGGCAACAAACTGGCCATCCTGCGAGATGCAAGCCTCTAACTTCATGTTGCCCATGCCTACGGCAGAAACGGGGAACTTGCTGATGGCTGCCTCCATGTTCTCAGGGGCAGAAGAGAGGATGTTCTCCAGTTTTCTGCCATCCTCGATGGTGTACTCCTGTTCCTTCACCATGAGCACACTGTTGGTTGGCTTGTAAACAAGCTTCATAGTCCAACCCATGAAGCCTTTCTTAACCTCGATGTCGTTGAGTGACATCAAATTCTCTGTCATTTCCAAATGATTTATCTTTGCCATAATAATGTTTCCTTTTCTAATTTAAAATTGTTTTGTATATATAATCGAACTTTTTTTTTCTTGATAATCAGGGGATTCTGTTAATCCTGCTGATTTTAAATAGGGATGTGAAAATCCTTATCGCATACCAAAGGAATATACGATATATATGCTCATCAATAAAAATGAAAAAAGGAAACTAGCAGAGGAGACGCCGCAGGCAAATGACATAATATTTGCTGGCGACATCAAAGTGGATAGGGGCACTCTCCTGGCGGACAGGCTCCATGCCACCATAAAGGGCGGATAAAAGGGTGGATAATAAACGGATTCTATGTAAGAGCAATCTACTTGCTGCCTGATTGCCACCATGAATATTGCCACTCGGCAATAATCGCTGAGGACGCTCGCTGCATGCCCTGTAGGCCTGTGACGAGGCATTCTCCAACTGGGCATCCTGCTGCTGTTCGTGGTGCTCTACCTTCGCCAAGCCGTCCTTCTTCGGGAGGGCTCCGGAAGCAAAATTAGAAGCAGCCGATACATCGCCATGACCTATTAAGACCATGGATACAATTAAAAGAATGTATCGCACCAGCTGCTTCATCATTACCTAAATCTAAATTTTATCCAAAACCTAAATTATGATTTTGAAAACCCACTTTTTTTCTTATAGAGATTTTTTAATAACTTCTTGCGATGATGACACGGGCCACGGCTGGCTTGCCGCTAACCATATCTACACCAGGAGTCTGCTCGTAAGCGAATGGCACGCAACGGATAGTTGCCTGTGTCTCCTCCTTGATCTTTGCCTCGGTCTCGGCTGTACCGTCCCAGTGGCAGAGGAAGAAACCGCCATTCTTCACGCGCTCCTTGAACTCCTCGTAGTTGTCGCACTCGTATACGTGAGCATCACGGTAAGCACGGGCTTTCTCGAAGATGTTCTCCTGAATCTCGTCGAGCAGGTTCTTCACGCGCTCTACGATGCCATCGAAGCTGACGTTCTCCTTCTCCAATGTATCACGACGCATAATCTCGATGGTGTTGTTCTCCAAGTCGCGGCCACCCATGGCGAGACGCACTGGAACACCCTTCAGCTCATAGTCGGCAAACTTGAAGCCAGGACGCTTAGCGGTGTTGTCATCATACTTCACGCTGATGCCCAGCTCGCGGAGCTGGTCGATAACCGGCTGCAACTTGGCTGTGATCTGAGCCAACTGCTCATCGCCCTTGTTGATAGGAATGATAACCACCTGGATAGGAGCCAGCTTTGGAGGCAATACCAGACCGTTGTCATCGCTGTGAACCATGATGAGGGCACCCATCAATCGGGTAGAAACACCCCATGAAGTAGCCCAAACGTACTCAGGCTTGTTCTCCTTGTTCAAATATGTTACGTCGAAGCTCTTGGCGAAGTTCTGGCCCAGGAAGTGGGATGTACCACTCTGCAGTGCCTTTCCATCCTGCATCATTGCCTCGATGGTATAAGTGTTCAGGGCACCGGCGAAGCGCTCGGTCTCGCTCTTCACACCCTGCAATACAGGCACGCCCATATACTTCTCGGCGAACTCAGCGTATACCTTCAGCATCTCCTGAGCCTTTGCCTCAGCCTCTTCCTTGGTGGCGTGGGCTGTATGGCCCTCCTGCCAGAGGAACTCTGAAGTGCGGAGGAACGGACGGGTACGCATCTCCCAACGCATCACGTTGCACCACTGGTTGCAGAGGATAGGGAGGTCGCGCCAGGAATGAATCCAGTTCTTGTAGGTGTTCCAGATGATGGTCTCGGAAGTAGGGCGGATGATGAGCTCCTCATCGAGCTTTGCATTCGGATCAACCTCCACCTCGGTGCCATCCTCTGTAGAGCGCAGGCGATAGTGTGTAACCACGGCACACTCCTTGGCGAAACCAGCCACGTGCTCAGCCTCACGAGAGAAGAAGCTCTTCGGGATGAGGAGAGGGAAGTATGCGTTCTGTACACCAGTCTGCTTAAACATCTTGTCGAGCTGCTGCTGCATCTTCTCCCAGATAGCGTAGCCGTATGGTTTGATGATCATACATCCGCGAACTGGCGAGAGCTCTGCGAGGTCAGCCTTCACAACCAAGTCGTTGTACCACTGACTGTAGTTATCAGCGCGCTTGGTCAAATTCTTAAGTTCTTTAGCCATATTCCTATTTATATTTCTTTTTTTTTATATTTTCACTTTATATATAATTAATGTATAGCACCCTGGGGCGGAGAAGTAGAAACCTTGATGGAAGGGTCGTCCTGAGTCTCCCGAAATTGGCATTTAGGGGATTTCCTACATGGAAATAGGCATTTTCCCTGCCTCAATTCGGCAAATACATGTAAATTTGCATGCAAAATTACAAAAAAAATATTAGAAACCTATCATTTTTGGGGAAAAATAAGTATCTTTGCACCAAAAAATAGGTTTATTGAACAATTATAACATAATTATAGGAGAATTTTAAAATGAAAAAGATGAATTTAACTGCAGCAGCGCTCTCTATGCTGCTTGTTCTTGGTAGTTGTGGAACCAATCAGCAGACAGGTACTGCCGTAGGTGCTGGTTCTGGTGCTGCTTTGGGTGCTCTCGTTGGCGGTTTGCTGAACAATAGCCATCGTGGAACAGGTGCTGCAGTGGGTGCTGCCATCGGCGCTGCCGTGGGTGGTACTGCGGGTAACTTGATTGGAAAGCACATGGATAAGGTAAAGGCAGAGGCTGCGGCTGTGAAGAATGCACAGGTATCCACTGTGACTGATGCCAACGGACTGACTGCCGTAAAGGTGACCTTCGATTCTGGTATCCTCTTCCCATTGAACGGTTCTACTCTCAACGCCAATGCCAAGAACGATTTGGCTAAGTTTGCTCAGGTGTTGAAGAACAACAGCGACTGTGAGGTTGCTATCCAGGGTTATACTGATGCTACAGGTTCTGACGCCGTAAACGTTCCTCTGAGTGAGAACCGTGCCAAGGCTGTATACAACTATCTTTCTTCTTGCGGCGTATCTGCAAGTCAGGTAAAGAGCGTACAGGGTCTGGGTTCTTCTAACCCAGTGGTTGCTACCAAGGCTGCATGTGCCCAGAACCGCCGTGTAGAGGTTTATCTCTATGCTAGCCAGGCAATGGTTAACGCTGCCAACAACGGTACTTTGAAGTAAGAATCTTTCTTTGCTTCGAAGTTAGGAAAGAAGTAATAAATCGACTTTAAAATTTTTTGTTTTTCAATCTATGGTATTGAAAAAAGTTAGAAATATAATCAAATGGGTGGTGGTGCTGTTTTTCAGCACCACCATTCTTGCTGTAGTAGCCTATCGTTTCATCCCGGTGTATCTCACTCCGCTGATGATTATCCGCTGCTTTCAGCAAGTGGCTGATGGCGAGAGTATTACGCTGCATCATCATTGGGTTCCGATGGAGAAAATCTCGCCCCACATGCCTGTGGCGGTGATGGCGAGCGAGGATGCCCGATTCCTGAAGCATCATGGTTTCGACTTTGATGCCATTGAGCATGCGGCGAAGAACAATGCCCGTGGCGGTAAGGTGCACGGTGCCAGCACCATCAGTCAGCAGACGGCGAAGAACGTTTTCCTCTGGCCGGGCCGTTCGTGGACGCGCAAGGGATTCGAGGTATATTTCACCTTCCTCATCGAACTGATGTGGAGCAAGCAGCGCATCATGGAGGTTTATCTCAACAGCATCGAGATGGGTCCCGGAATCTATGGCGTGGATGCCGTGGCGGAGTATCATTTCGACAAGAAGGCGCAGGATCTGTTCCGTGGCGAATGTGCCCTGATAGCGGCCACGCTGCCTAATCCCCGCAAGTTCAGCTCCCTGCATCCTAGCGCCTACATGAAGAAGCGCCAGCGCCAGATAGAGCATCAGATGAAGTTCATCCCTTCCTTCCCTCGCGAAGGCGAGGATTACGACCCGGGTACTGCCGTGGGAGGATATAGGGGGAAGTGATTGATAATTAATAATTCAAGTTTCGCAAGTAACCTCCGGTCCCCGAAGGGGGCCAACTTTCAATAACCGCTGGTGGAATGACCGAAGGTCATGGAACCTGCGGACAACCAATAGTAGGGAGAAAGCGTCCCCAAAGGGGGCGAACCGCATCCAGTCTTGCTCCTGTTCGCCCCCTTCGGGGACGATAAGAGAGTATCTGTCACTATCCGCAGGTTCCATTCCCTTCGGTCATTCCACCCGCGGTTATTCACATTCGCCCCCTTCGGGGACGGAAGGATGCTACTTGTGAAACTTCAGTTAATAATTAATAATTGATAAGGGGTGACCTTAAAATGGATTTTAGTCTCAAATATTGATTCATGGATTTACTGAAAGACTTGAACGAAGCGCAGCAACAGGCTGTGAGTTATATAGATGGACCTTCGCTGGTAATAGCCGGCGCAGGTTCCGGAAAGACGCGTGTGCTTACCTATAAGATTGCCTATCTGCTGCAGCAGGGTATGAAGCCCTGGAGCATCATGGCACTCACCTTTACCAACAAGGCGGCCCGCGAGATGAAGGAGCGTATCGGAAAACTGGTGGGCAACGACCTGGCTCAGCATCTCTACATGGGCACCTTCCACAGCATCTTCTCCCGCATCCTGCGTGCCGAGGCGGAGCATATCGGATTCAACAGCAATTTTACCATCTATGATGAATCCGACTCCCGTTCGCTCGTCAAGGCGATTGTGAAGGAGAAGGGGCTGGACGAGAAAACCTACAAGCCCGCTGCCGTGCACGCCAAGATTTCGAAGGCGAAGAACAACCTGATGAGTGCGGAGGCATACGATGCCGATGCCGACATCTTTATGCAGAACAAGCGCAGCAACATGGAGAAGATGGGCGAGGTGTACAGGGAGTATGTGCAGCGGTGCAAGCAGGCGAACGCCATGGATTTCGACGACCTGCTGGTGCTTACCTTCCAGCTTTTCAGAGACCATGAGGAGGTGAGACGCAAGTATGCCGAGAGGTTTGACTTTATCCTGGTGGATGAGTATCAGGATACCAACCATGTGCAGATGTCGATCGTGATGCAGCTGTGCAGGGAGAAGTTGCGCGTGTGTGCCGTGGGCGATGACTCGCAGAGCATCTACAGTTTCCGTGGCGCCAACATCGACAATATCCTCAACTTCCAGCATCAGTTGCCGGGTACCCGCCTCTTCAAGCTGGAGCAGAACTACCGCAGTACGCAGACCATCGTGGAGGCGGCAAACAGTCTGATTCGCCGCAACCGCAACCAGATTCCCAAGGAGGTGTTCAGCCGGAATGCCGAGGGCGAGAAGATTCAGTATAAGCCAGCCTACAGCGACAAGGAGGAGGCGCTGATTGTGGCGAAGGACATCAAGCGCATCAAGCGTGAGGACGATTGCGGCTATGATGATTTCGCCATTCTCTACCGCACCAATGCCCAGAGCCGAAGCTTCGAGGAGGAGTTCAGAAAGCAAGGCATTCCTTACCGCATCTACGGCGGACTGAGCTTCTACCAGCGCAAGGAAATCAAGGATATCATCGCTTATTTCCGACTCGTGGCGAACCCTGACGATGAGGAGGCGATTAAGCGAGTCATCAATTATCCGGCTCGCGGCATCGGAGCTACCACGGTGGCAAAGGTGGCTGCCTGCGCCCACGAGAACCAGGTGAGCATCTGGGAGGTGATAGGCGAGGCGGCGCATTACGGGCTGAACGTGAACAAGGGTACCTTGACGAAATTGGAGAATTTCCGACTGCTGATCAGTTCGTTCATCGACCGCTCGCATACGCTTGATGTGTATGCCCTGGGCGATGCCATCATCAAGGAGGCGAGAATCAGCGAGGATATCATGCAGGGCAAGGATGCCGACGACCTGGCAAGACAGGAAAACCTGGAGGAGTTCCTGAGCGGTATGCAGACCTTCGTGGCTGAGCGCCAGGAGGAGGGCAGGATGGATGAGACTTTCCTGACGGATTTTCTGCAGGATGTGGCGTTGCTTACGGATGCCGACAGTGATGGCGAGAAGGATGAGCCGAGGGTTTCGCTGATGACGGTTCATGCGGCGAAGGGTCTGGAGTTTGCCACGGTTTTCGTGGTGGGTTTGGAGGAGAACATTTTCCCGAGTCCGATTGCGGCTACCACGATGAGGGAGCTGGAGGAGGAGCGCCGCCTGCTGTATGTGGCGATAACCCGTGCCGAGAAGCATTGCATCCTGACGAATGCGCAAAATCGGTTCAGATATGGCAAAATGGAGTTTGACAATCCGAGCCGATTCATTGAAGAGATTGATCCTGAGTTGATTGAGGGTGAGGGAATGAAGTCGAGATCATCATTTGGTGGCTATGGAAGAAGAAGTTCCTATGGTTCAGATAGAAGTTCCTATGGTTCAGATAGGAGTTCCGGCAGAGATTCTTATGGTTCAGATGGCGGTTATGGCGGAAGAATGCCGTGGGATTCTAAGTCTGTGTCATCGCAGTTTAAGGCAGATCCGAAACCATCCTATACATCGCCGAAGCCAAAGCCAACTGCATCATCTGCATCATTCTCTTCATCATTAAAGCCTGCATCTGCTGCATCATCCTCTTCTTCATTGAAGCCTGCATCATCATCTTCTTCTTCTCTTCGAGAAGGATGCAAGATAGAGCATCAGCGTTTCGGCATAGGTGAAGTATTGAAGCTTGAAGGCTCTGGCGAGAATGCCAAGGCAACAGTGGCATTCGCTCATGCCGGCACCAAGCAGCTTCTGCTGAAGTTTGCAAAATATACGATTATCGAATAAATCTCTTGGATTTTTTCATAGATTTTCTTCATCGGATTACACGGAGGAATCGGAACATTCTTGCTCTGCGGATTACGCACGGAATTTAAACGGATTTGGCCTTACGGCCATTGGGCTTGCGCGTAATCATTGGCCTTACGGTCATTGGGCTGGCACCGTAATCATTGACCCAATTGTTGTTATGGGCCTCTGTACTCCAACTTTAGGGGGTATCGCCACGACCGTCAGGTCGAGTTTCCGTTTAAAATCCGTGACTGAAGTTTCGCAAGTAACATTCTACCGTCCCCGAAGGGGGCGAATGTGAATAA
>OGLM01003654.1_pt1 | contig 12264 bp, 7 predicted proteins | sample 1572531 | NCBI WGS metagenome assembly OGLM01 (sample SAMEA2581909, study PRJEB24529) | metagenome | biome: Human gut stool | place: China | collected 2011 | reverse complement strand
AGTCTCGAACTCGCGACCTCAACCTTGGCAAGGTTGCGCTCTACCAACTGAGCTACTCCCGCGACAGAAGTTGCACTATACAGAGGCTTTTTTGACTTGTCAAACGAGTTGAGGAAATTACTTTGAAAGGGAAATGTTTATATTTGTGAACACGCTTTTAGAGGCGCAGATTTCTCCCCGTATTTGTCTTTTAACTTCAAATAGTTCGGTGAAAAACCCAATGTTTTTCGGTGGAAAATCAGCGCCTTTTCTTTTATCCTATAAGCGAGGACTATTCACTTTTCCAAATAAAGATGGGATTAAAGGTTTTTAATTTTATTTGTGAAAACGGACATACGTTCGAGGCGATGGTGCCCAGCATCGAAGCTTTTGAGGAACAAAAAAAGAACGGTTTTTTCACATGTCCCGTGTGTAATTCGAATGTCATTTCGAGAGCCCTTTCTGCGCCTCACATCCAGGCTTCTTCTACACAAAAGGGTGTCTCGCAAAATACCGTGGAGGCAATGCATACCGTCTATAAAACGGTCAAAAAGATTTTGGATGAGAGCGAATTTGTCGGGGATCGATTTGCCGATGAGGCTCGCTCCATTCACAGAGGAGACGCCCCGGACCGCCTCATCACCGGAACTCCGACCTCGGAAGAGGTATCAGAACTCCGGGATGAAGGAATTGAAGTTTTAGAGATTGGGCTTAAGAAAGATCGCTCGACGAACTGATGTTCTGAAGCTCTTCGGAAATTTCGAGCCAGCGGCCTTCGAGTTCGTCAATCTTGGAAGAGAGTTCGCCGTGGCGTTTTAAGGCTTCTGCAACCTCGTCCTGATTTCCTTGATAAAAATCAGTGTCAGCAAGTTTGAGATCCAAAGCGCTCTTCTCTTTGTTGGCTAAATCGAGTTCTTTCTCGATCTTGCTGAGCTCTTTCTTGAGAGGTTTAGACAGTGCACTGATGCGTGCACGTTCCTGAGCCTCGTTTCGGCGCTGCTCCTTACGATTCACCGGAACAGGTGCCCCGGAATCTTCAGGTGCCGCATTCCTCGCTTTCTTGTCCTTTAAGACAATTTCGGCATATTCATCCAAATCTCCGTCAAATTCAGAGAGCTTGCCGTCACGAACCAACCAAAGTTCGTCGCAGCTGGCTCTGAGCAAATGACGATCGTGAGAGACGAGGAGGACGGCGCCTTCATAAGAGGACAGGGCGACGGTCAGAGCCTCGCGGGTTTCCATATCCAGGTGATTGGTCGGTTCGTCCAGCACGAGAAGATTTGGTTTGTTCCAAGCGATAAGCGCTAGGGAGAGGCGGGCTTTTTCTCCGCCGGACATGGGACCGACCGGTGCAAGAGCCTGATCTCCGGAAAAGCGGAATTTGCCTAAGAAGTTCCTCAAGTCCAGTTCGCGCATATTCGGAGGGGCAATGCGCGTTAAATGCTGCAGAGGAGACTCGTCATCTCTTAAGTCATTGAGCTGGTGCTGAGCGAAATAGCCGATCTCCAGGCCTTGTCCGTAGCGGATTTCTCCGGCTAGAGGCTCAAGCTCACCGATGAGGGTCTTCACAAGCGTCGACTTACCGGCGCCGTTAACGCCTAATATACCGATTCGAGCACCTGCTGAGATATTGCACTTAACTTGAGTCAGGATGGGATGGTCGGGTTCGTATCCGCAGGCAACTCCTTCAGCGGTGATTAAATGCTGAGGCACTTTCTCCGGTTGCAGGAAAGAAAACCTCCATTCGTTCTTCGCCAAGACCGGCTCGACGGATTGAAGTTTTTCCAGCATCTTAATTCGTGACTGAGCCTGACGAGCTTTCGTGGCCTTGTAGCGGAATCGATCAATGTAGGCCTGGAGGTGCGAAGCGGCGCGTTCGTAGGCTTTAGCGGCGGCTTGCTGAAGCGCGAGTTTTTGAGCTCTGGTGACTTCAAACTGTGAGTAGTTGCCGCCGTACCGATTGATCGTGTTGTCTTCAACCGACCAAATGGATTTTGCAATTCGATCCAGGAATTCTCTGTCGTGAGAAATGACAATGACGGTGGCTTCCTGCTGCTTCAGGAAACTTTCGAGCCAGATGACCGAGTCAATGTCCAAATGGTTGGTAGGCTCATCCAATATAAGGAGATCGGGTTCGGTGATAAGCGTATTGGCAAGCGCCACACGTTTCAATTGTCCACCGGACAGAGACTTCACCTGCTGATTGAAATCGCGGATTTTGAGTTGGGAAAGAATTTGTTTGGCTTTCTGCTCATACTCCCAGGCCTTCTCATGATCCATGCGCACTAGAATTCCATCCAAACCGGGATGCCCTTCCGTCTCCATGCAACGTTCATACTCCTTTATCAGCTCTACGGTACTGTTGCCATGATGAAAACATGCTTCCAACACAGTCAGCTCTTCCGGATATTGAGGGTCTTGTTCCAGATAGCCGACACGTATATCACGTCTGAAAGAGATTGTACCGCCGTCATAGCCTTCTTTTCCGGAAAGGATATTAAGCAGTGTGGACTTGCCGCTGCCATTCTTGGCAATAAGCCCCACCCGTTGCCCTTCGGACAAACCAAAGGATATATTCTCGAATAGTACCAGGTCGCCAAACGACTTAGTCAGGTTTTCCACTTGAAGGATTGAATTTACTGCTGCCAAAACTTATTAAATTGAGAGTTGAGAATTAAAATTGAGAAATTGCCATGCAGACGGCAATATGAATCGGGCAATGGCTTGTCATGAAAGTAAATTCCGGTAAACCTCTGCAAGATTGCAGGGCTCTCCGGCTTTGACTTTGCTCCATACCAATTTCATCGGGTCTATCACGGTATCGCCCGCAACACTCGTCAGAACAGGGGCTTCACGATTGCCATCGATAAGCGTGCGCCATTCCAAGCCGTCTACTTCATTAGCCAAAATCACGCAAAGCGTAATACCTAGCGACAACCATATCTCTTTTTTCTTGGCGCCTATGCTGCCGCTGTCTATGACCTGCTGCATATTGGCTATATCTTCTTCCTGTCCCTGGAAGTCTTTCTTCAACTGCTCTTTTACAGTGATACATACCCACTCGTATGCTTCGTTTATCCGGTAAATTTCCGATAGGCGCACCGGAATTATCTCTGCCGGATATTTTTGGCCGACCCGACGGATTTCCAATGAAGCTATGATGCTTTCGGCCTCTGCCACCGGCTCTCCCTTACGCACCGTAAACGAGCATTCAAAAGCAACATCGTCTATCCCAGCTATCCAGAGATGGGAAGTGTAGTATGTTCCTTCTTCCTCGAACATCTCCTTACTGTACGCACAATCCAGACGACCTATTTTCACAAGTGTGGCCGAAGTATTCTCTTTGAGTTCCTGCTTAACGGATTCCCTGCCGTATGCAGTATCTCCCTTATAAGCCGATATACGGAAATTACCGGTCCACTCGTTAGGATTATAAAACAGGAAAGAGCCTTCCCCGTCTTCAAATTCGTTCCAGTCTGCCGGATAAACCATAGAGAACCATGCTCCCGGAGAAATGTATTTCTTACCTTGTTTCATACTTCATTGACTAAATGGGTTCTTTCTTGCAAAAGTAACATTACCGCTGTTGATATGCAAACAAACCCAACAAAAAACAGCCGATTCTCACGAACCGGCTGTTCCAATCATCATCTATGAATGAAGACTGTTTAGGTCTCCAATATTTTAATATATCTTATAAATCCATATTTCGAGTGCAAAGATAATCAATGAAATAATATGTGCATCAAGATTTTAAGATATTTAAATTAACATTCTATAAACTAATAAGGTTATGACCTACTTAATGTAACCGTAATACTCATTATCTGTCGCACAATCCCACCAAACCGGACACGACCAAATCGGGTCTGTCATGGCTTGCTTGTTGGATGCCTTTAGCTGAGTCAGGTTATAGTTACTCTCATGAGTACTCTGACTGAAACGACGGAACCAATAAGTAGGCTCATTCTTAGAAGTGCCTACAATCTTACTGACAGCCGTGAAATCCTGCGGACGGTCGGAATCCACATAGTCATAATCCAAACGGCGCATATCATTCCAATTTTCGGTATTGATACCCAATGCGATAATCTTCTGACGCATAATCTCGAACAAGGTCAGATTAGCAGCATTTTGACATACGGAAGAACTTGTCATATAAATACTGATTTCACCTTCATCCATCGGCTTCTGATCCGGATTCTTTGTTCCTTCGGCTTCCCATGATTTCAATTTAGCCTGCATACGATCAAAGTTTGCCTTTATGCCTTTTTGATAGGCATCCAATGCACCATCGGTATCTCCTTTGCGGAAAAGGACTTCCGCCTTGATAAAGCACATTTCCGAATAAGTAAGAATATCGGAATCTGAATTAGGACGTGCATAGAATGTACCTGTACCGCCCACATAGTCTGATTTCGCATCGGTATAGTAATACATATCCGTAGTGTTCCGCCCGCTATTGGCCATACCGTTAGAACGTAAATTTACATAAATAGTATCACCTGCACGCTTATAATCCTTATTATTGCAATATGCAGCCCCCTTTTGATAAAGCACGGTCACATTGTTGCCATCGACCGTTGTCTGGTGTATAGCCTGGGCATCAGCAATAAACTTAGTCTTTGTTTCATTATCCGCTTTGGATAAATCATAAGTTATCATAAATCCGCCTTTTTCCTTATTATAACCGGTCTCTCCGCCCGTTACGAACAAAGCCGCTACCGGACCGCCTTCTGCGCGTGTAGTGGAATGTATCACATCCACTCCGGCATCACGAATCCATTCATTAGCCATTATTTTACCATCAGCATTCAGTTTCACATTTGTCATCATAGCAGGGACAAGCTTTGACAAACGGGGGTCTTCCGCACCCGAACCACCTGTAAATTTATTAGTTAACAGATTAACATACCAGCGCGTCAGACGTTGTGTCGAGCCATATCCGGTACAATCCCAAATAACGGAAGCCTGATAAGGGTCGCTCACCGTAAAATTAACCTCATCCCCTTCCACATTATAATGTTTCATAATGGTGTTGTCATCATTCGACTGAGGCGCAGAGTTCAATGCCGTCAAAATAGCTTCCGGATCATACAAATCCGCTTTCTTGGATAATTTCAGCAAATAACGGGCTTTCAGACCATAACATAATTTCAGCCACTTAGAAACTTCTCCGTCATTCCATAAATCGCCTGCACTCAATGCGGGAGCCGTGGCGTTCTGCTGCTTGCCAAAATTCTCGATAGCTTTGTCCAAATAACCCATACAGAGTTCATACATAGTTTTACCGTCATCATAAGCCGGATTGGTTTTACCGGTAAACGCTTCCTGAACAGGCAGCTCGCCATGCAAGTCGAGCATCATCATAAATCCCATCGCCTTAATGCAATAAGCTGCACCTTCATAATGATAAGCTCCTTCCGTTTCTGCCTTCTCTATCAAAGGATCGATATTTACACCTGCACCCAGATAAAAATTCTGATAAATAGTGGTACATGAACTTTGGGCAGGATTCCATGATGACAAGAGGCTGTTAGCAGCCGTGCCGCCAGTCTGTGTCATGATACCGGCAATCGTATTGGTACGCATACTGGCTGTACCCCATGCGTAAGCATAATAGTTCTGTATCCACGGCAGGCGAAGCTGCGGTGATACGGTTTCGGAAACCGGATTATCCGGATCTGTATTCACATCCAGGTAGTCCTCGCAAGAAGACATGCCGAACACAAGCGCCAAGCCAAGTGCAATATGTATTAGTTTCTTCATACTCTTATCTTTTTAAATCTGTTATTAGAATGTAAGATTAATGCCAAACGACATGCCGGCTGTGGCCGGAACACCGCAATAGTCGATACCAGCAGAACCGGAACCACCTGTACCGGAACCTGAAACGCATGTTTCAGGATCCATACCCTTGTAGTTTGTCCAAACAAACAGATTAGTTCCTGTAATTGTAGCAGTCAGCCCCTTGATTATATTTTGTTTCTTCAACAAATCCTTGAAATCGTAGGACAAGGAAATAGAACGCAAACGCAGCCAATTGGTGTCAGTTATAAAGTTATAGGCGTTCTTGGCATAATTCTTATAATACTCCTGAATCATATACTTGCCGGAACGGGTAGAGTTACCAACCTGATAAGTTTCATTGGTATTATAGGTAATTGTTTTGGTTTCATAAGACGGTTTTGCAGCAGTGCCCGTATTGACAACACCCGTAAATGATACGGATTCTCTGTTTATTGTCTTTGTGCTCAATCCTTTCGTCACGAGATAGTATTCGGTCCCATTATAGATGTCACCTCCCAGACGGATATCGAACAAGAAAGAAAGGTTGAAATTCTTATAGCTGAAACTATTATTAAAACCACCTATCAGCTTCGGTTCACGGTTACCCACAATATTGGTTTCAACTTGCGTATCCTTATACAAACCTGTAGACGGGTCGATAACATTGTACATCTTGCCGTCGGGCCCTTGAGCCGTTTCATACTTATTACCCGTCAATCCCAAAAAATAACCGCCATTGGGTATTGAACCGGCTTTGGCTGCACCGACCTGCGCATCCGTCACATAGAAAATATCCACACCGTCGATAAAATCTCCCAATCGTCCACGGTTACCGGAAAGATTCAATGTCGTTTCCCATTGGAAGTCTTTCGTTACAATAGGTTTACCTGTAATCGAGAGCTCCATACCCTTATTTTCTACCGAACCGCCATTCAGCGTAAGGAAAATGTATCCCGTAGACTGTGCCAAACGCGGTGCACAAATCTGGTCTTTCGTCTTGCTTTGATAGTAAGTATAGTCAAAGCCCAAACGTCCGTTGAAGAAACGCATTTCCAAACCCAATTCATAAGAATCCTGTATTTCAGGTTTCAAACCGACACTACCGCCTGTCCAACTGTTGCCCATACCATATTTGCCACCGTTCAGCGTAGCTACCGGCCACATATAGTATCCCAAAGAATAGGCATCGGCATCTTTACCTACCCGTGCCCATGAACCGCGGATCTTACCGAATGAAAGCACGTTGTTCTTCGGCAGCAGTTCGGTAAACACAAACGAACCGCTTACGGAAGGATAAAAATAAGAACGGTTATTCACCGGCAATGTAGAAGACCAGTCGTTACGTCCGGTCACTGTCAGATAAACAAGATTCTTGTACGAAGCACGGAATTCACCGTAAAGGCCTACCATGCGTTTGCGTACCGTACTCTCTTTAAAATACTGGTTGGCTTTAATAATATTGTTGAAACTGTAAAGCCCTTCCGTTACAAAATTATATCCCCAACGGGTGTTATTCGTTGTCTTCGTAGCTTCTGTAGTAGTACCTACCAGAAGATTCAAATCAAAATCACCGAAAGTCTTATGGAAGTTAGACATCACATTCGTAGTAATGTATTGGTAATTCACATCACCTTTGGACATATAACCGTTCTGATATATCTGCTTGACCGCACCACCCGGACGCCGAAGCGTATTGGAACTGGTAGTGTACTTATCAATACCCGCACGTGCGGAAACATCCCACCAGTCTGTCAGTTTGAGGCTTGCGTTGACGGCACCCGTAAAACGGGATGTTTCGTCCGTCAAAGTATTTTTATTCAGAATCCAATACGGATTTTCAACATCATCCTCCAAATCCTGCAAACCCTCCAATATGCGGTATTTACTACCATCATCATTCAGATAGCGACTCATCTGATCGTCGACAGGCCATCCGTAAACAGCGGTCATTGCACCGTTACCGCCCTGTCCGTACAAACCTGCACTGGTCAGTGTCTTATCAGTACTTGCCTGCGAATAAGAAACATTGGCTCCTACTGTCAGGATGCCATATTTCTGTTCACCATTAAAGCGGAAAGTCGTCTTGTCATAACCAGTTGTAGGGATAATGCCGGACTGATGATAATTGGAACCGGATAAATAGAAAGAACCGTTCTTACTACCGCCGGACACACTTACACTATTATCCCAAACACTACTTCCTTGAAAGAAATCATCTATATTATCATAAGCCATACCATCAATCCGATCTCCCCAGGAATCCATCGTCTTATCAATAAAAGCACCAGAAGTGTTATATTCTCCACGGCCATACTGTTTTTGAACTTCCGGTAATTTATTAGCCCATGAATAGGTATATTTACTGCTTACATTCACCCTTACAGCACCCTCTTCACCTTTCTTGGTCGTAATGATAATAACGCCATTAGCAGCACGGGAGCCATACAGCGCAGCAGCCGCAGCACCTTTCAACACGGACATGCTCTCAATGTCTTCAGGGTTAATATCCATTACGCGGTTGCTGAAAGTAGTTGCAGTTTTCGTCATGCCATCCGTACCGGAATTACCGGTATTTACTGTAGAGTTATCATAGATAATACCGTCTACAACAAACAAGGGCTGGTTATCACGAGATTCGCTGGCAGAGTTACCGCCACGAATTACAATATTGGAACCGGCACCCGCAGCACCACCCGCCTGCGTAATATTCACACCGGGGATTTTACCAGCCAAAGAGTTTACCACATTCGTTTGCTTGTTCTTCATCAACTCTTTGGAATTAATATCCGAAACAGAATAACCTAACGCCTTTTTCTCTTTCTTAATGCCCATAGCCGTTACAACAACTTCACTCAATGACTGGGTATCATCTTTCAGGGTAACCGTATAGTCGCTTGCCGTTCCTACCTTCACTTCTTCCGTAGCATATCCAACAAATGAAACTACCAATGTGCTACCCACTGGAGCTTCTACCGAGAATTTTCCATCGATGTCAGTAACAGAACCTGTACTGGAACCTTTCACCAATACACTGGCTCCAATAATCGGTTCGCCTGCAACATCCACTACTTTACCTGTGATTGTTTTGGCTTGCTGAGTACTTTGGGAACTTAGCGCATTATCAGCAGCAACAACCGAATATGGCACAGACATCCCAAGCAATGCAAGCAACACTAATGATAAGCAATAATTTCTTTTCATAAGCTCTTTTTTATTTGGATTTATTTGCAAATTTATAAATTAATTCAGCAAATCAAAGAGAGATGTATTTAAAATATATTAAATAAATATTAATATATTTGCTTTTATAATTTTAAAATATTGGCAAATATAAAACAATAAACATTATTATTTCTTATCAGATAAGTAGCGTATATAATAAATGGCTACACGTTTATTATCATTCTGTTAATTCTTTTATCACATTTTTGGAAAATAGAAAATTGCTGAAAAAGCGGCAGTATTATTAACAATCAAAAACAAACATTTATATCCACAAAATACATAAAATAAAAAAAAATATTAAAACAGAAGTGCAAGCAATTAGAAAACGTGAGTGATTGGAAACAAAGTTCCCAAAGTACTATTTAATCTTATAAACTATTCAACCTTTACTATTTTCCTATAGGTTGTATCCGCCTTCTTACATCCTTGGATATTTCCAAAAACATATAATTCAATCTGCCGGAATGAATGCCCTTTTCATTCTCTTTATATTTCCGACTTGCATACTCTTTAGACTTATCAAAGGTTATACGGGACATCTGATTCTGCGTTTTTCTCACCATAGTAGAATCCAGCCGTTCATCAGGAAAGAAATCGTCCAAATCCACATCCCCAATCATGGTGGTCTCAAGAAATTTCATATCTTTATGATTTGCATCAGTATAATAACCAACAAACATATGTCCGGGTGTACGTACCAATATCGGCTCAATATTTATGGCACGCAGCAAAGAAGCAAACAGAACACTCCCATCCACACAATTAATTTGCGATGACTCCAAGGCATCATCGAATGTACGAACACGTTGAGAGAAAACCACATTGCTGGACAGGCTTGTATTAGAAACCGAACTATACCGGAAATTACGTTTCTGCAAAACATTCCACAAGGCATAAACCTGATTATCGACAGCCTCAGGACTACCCTGATAACCGAGGAAACGATTCACAATACGAGTATTCAATGCCTCCCGTAGCAAATGGTCTATCATAGGATTTTCTTCATTGACATAAGCAGCAAAGAATATTCCGGTATCATGAAATCTCGTACCTCCCGTAACATACCCCAATAAACACTCATTGATACTGCGCACCGAAAAAGTACGTACCCGCTGCCCCAACTCTTTCCTGTTCATCTCTACCGTAACGGCAACGCTAATCGGCTCTGCCTGATTATTATTCTTCAAGGCTTCATAGTTCCAGATAATATCGGGATAGATTGTATACTCGGTACGTGGCCTTGCCAATACAAACTCCGAAACGGAACGGGAAAAGAAAGGGGTTTCCGCAACTTCTATCCTCACCCGGCTATAAGCCTTTGCCGACCGGACTTTCACAGCGATACAAGATTTTGGGTTTCCCACAAACATCGAATCAGCCGGCACAATCACCTGGGCATCTGTCGTTGCAACAGACAAAATGCTGGAAGGAAAAATATTCCCACCCAATTCATCCGTTATCTCAAAACCGGAACGGAAAGGAGCAACGTTCAACCAAATCGAACCAATGATTAAAACAGCCAATACAGCCACTATTAACGGCATACGCCACTTAGATTGTCCCCACCTCTTTATATCCATTAATTCTTTCATATAGAAACCCTTTTTAAAACAATACAAAGATAATACTTAATTAGTTGCAAGAGAGATTTTGTAATCGCAATGTAATACTTGTTTCATTCCATCGTAACAAAAACGCCGCAATTTTGTCGAAGAAAAGAAATAAAGTTTAACTTTGTAATAAAGAGACTCTATACGTCTCTCATTACATTAATTCAGAAATACAATGAACGAATATCGGATTTTAGTAGTAGACGACGAAGAAGATTTATGCGAAATCTTAAAGTTTAACCTTGAGAATGAAGGCTACGAAGTAGATACCGCAAACTCTGCCGAAGATGCCTTGAAAATGGACATCAGTACTTACGACCTGCTATTATTGGACGTGATGATGGGGGAAATTTCCGGATTCAAAATGGCAAGTATGCTAAAGAAAGAAAAGAAAACGGCCAAGATTCCTATCATCTTTATCACAGCCAAAGACACCGAAAATGATACGGTAACCGGATTTAATATAGGAGCAGACGACTATATCTCCAAGCCTTTCTCCTTACGCGAAGTAGCAGCACGCGTTAAAGCCGTATTACGCCGTACCCGGCAAACTGAAACGGAGCGCGCACCTGAACAAATTGCCTATAAATCATTAGTGCTTGATATCATCAAAAAGAAAGTAAGCATAGACGGAGAGGAAGCTCCCCTCACCAAAAAAGAGTTTGAAATACTGCTCTTGCTATTGCAAAACAAAGGACGCGTATTTTCCCGCGAAGACATATTGAGCCGCATCTGGAGTGACGAAGTATATGTGTTGGACCGCACTATAGACGTAAACATCACCCGCCTGCGCAAAAAGATAGGAATATATGGCAAATGTATTGTAACTCGCTTAGGATATGGTTATTGCTTCGAAGCCGAATAATGACAGACACTTCCTGTCATTCAGCCGGAAGTTATTTCTTTCGGTAATCTCATTATTTCTTGTCTTTGCAGCCTGTTTTATTGCTTATCAATATCAACGGGAGAAAGAGTATAAAGTAGAACTGCTCGACACGCAACTCCAAGACTATAATGAACGCCTGCAACAGGAACTGCGAAGTATTCCAGACAGTCTATGGACATCTACTTTAAACCGGTATATAGCCAAAGGTTCATACAGAGACCTTCGTGTCACTATCGTAAATTTACAAGGCCGCGTCCTTTATGACAGTTACAATGAAACTTCCCAAGAAGCATTCAGCAATCACATTAATCGTCAGGAAGTCCAAAAAGCATTAAAGAACGGCAAAGGATATGATTTAAGGCGCACCTCCGAAACAACAGGCATACCCTACTTCTATTCGGCAACTCTCTATCCCCAGTATATCATTCGCTCGGCATTACCCTATGATGTAAACCTGGTAAATAGTCTGGCTGCCGATCCGCATTACCTCTGGTTTACAGCTATTGTTACTTTATTGCTGATATTCGTTTTCTATAAGTTTACATCCAAACTGGGTACGGCAATCAACCATCTGCGGGAATTTGCAAAACGCGCCGATAAAAACGAACCGGTGGAAACCGATATACAATCTGCTTTCCCGCATAATGAACTTGGCGAAATATCCCAGCACATTATACAGATATATAAACGTTTGCGGGAAACCAAAGAAGCGTTATATATCGAACGTGAGAAACTGATTACACACCGGCAGACTTCTTGCGAAGGATTAGGTGT
>OGLM01003648.1_pt1 | contig 12277 bp, 10 predicted proteins | sample 1572531 | NCBI WGS metagenome assembly OGLM01 (sample SAMEA2581909, study PRJEB24529) | metagenome | biome: Human gut stool | place: China | collected 2011 | reverse complement strand
ATCAGAGTAAGCATACTCTGCATCTAAAGTAGCTTCCAAGTTCAAATCCTTCTCTGCCAAATACTTCTCAATATAATCATCCTGAATAGGAGATTTTCTAGAATTAATTAAATCAACCTTCTCCTTAATAATATCTACTGCCTTTACCTCATTATGTTGAGATAATAAACAAGCAATACTCAAGCCTACATACCCTGTTCCTGCAACTGCTATTTTCATAAAACATCATCCTTCCTTTAAATAAACAGCATATTAAAAAGGACATCACACGTCCTCTTTTTTTCAAGTACATAATTTTTTTATTTACTTCAAATTTAAATAATTCAACATTAATTCACATTGAACCTATTCTTTATACGACTTGCTCAATAATAAAAAATAATACACATCTTTTAATTAATAAAATTTATGGAACCAAAATATTATCTATGGAATCAGAATAAACCGCAATTTCATTTTCAACTCTCTTTGAACCTGCACTATATTGTATATTAAATATTTCAGTTTTACAATCGCTATATAACTCTTTAATTAAATCCGTATTATCATAAGTTACAAACCATTTATTTTTTAATTTTTTAATTTTTTTACTAAGTGATACATGATCTTCTTTAGTAAAAGAATTTTTATAAAGTTGATACCCTTTATCAACATATGGCGGATCTAAATATATAAATAAATTATCATAGTTCATATCAATATATTCTATAAATTCCTCTGCATTTAAATTTGTTACATCTATTCTATTTCTATTATCATATATTTTTCTTAACAATGGAATCAATCTGTCTTTATTAAACCTACAATCTATTCTATAATTACCATTTTGTTTTTGACCACCTATTGGTCCCGCTTTTAAAATACCTGAGCGATTACAACGATTTAAAAAAAATGTTGCAAATCCTAGTTCAAGTTTATTATGTATATCCTGATGCATATATATATCTTTTTGAATTTTCCATTCATTAATATTAATATCTACTTCGTTCACCCTATTAATGAATAAATAAAATGTCTCTTCATTAGTAATGGAATACCAAAAACTATAAATTGCTGGATCTAAATCATTAATCATTATGCGTTCAACATTCCCATTAAACAATAATTCTAAAGCCAAACCCGCACCTCCTGCAAAGGGTTCAACATATATGGGAGGATCAACTGTATTTTGTCTAATAAGTTGTTCCATAAAAGGATATAGTTTGACTTTTCCTCCTGGGTATCTTAATGGCGATTTAGATATCATATCAATCACTACTCCTTTCGTTAAATTGTATCAATTATCTTTGTATGAAATTTTTCATTAATATCTTTATAAATACTCTTCTCAAACGGATCAAATATATTTCTGTTTTCCTTTACATAAATTCGAACATATTTTAAAAAATTTTTATCCGAATCTTTCCAATTTTTACACCTTTTACTATTACGTTCCAAAAAACTAATTTCAAAATTTGTAATATCTTTTTGTGCAAAATCATTTATAAAAGACTGTTTTTCTTTATTACATTCTCTAAACAAATTTGCATCTCCTGGCAATTCAACAATATACTTAATAATTTCAGCTTCTAAACACAATCCGTATAAACTCGGCATTTTATATACACTTGTTCTATAGTTATCCAAATTTTCTTTAACATCTGCATCAAAAATTATAATTGCATTTTTTAATAGTTCCTCAGCATTTTTCGCTAATTTTGATAGAAAAGTAAACGAATTCCCTTTTGAAAAATTTGTTAGATTACTAATCCTTTTCATATATTTCTTTGCTTCACGTTTTCGAATAACTAAATTAAACAATTGTTTCTCCACATCATCTTCTAAAATCACAAAAATCTTTTCTCTAGCACTTGAACTTTTGCCTTTTAGAGTCAGTTCAGTATACGCTTGATTGTAATCAGGATTTGTTATTATATTATATGCTCCATTATCTGTAAATCTCGTACTTATCATATTTAAACAAATTTTATCTTTTCCATTGTTCATCAAATTTTGTTTTTCAATAACATGATTAATAAGTGATAAAGAATGTGTAGTAACAACAATTTGAATATTATATTTTTTAGAAAAGTCTAATAAAAAATCAATCAAATTATCTTGCGCAATTGGATGTAAACTAGCTTCAACTTCATCAATGCAAAATACTCCTTGTAAAGAGTCTCTCCCTTGACAATAATTTTTAAAAGCCAACATTTTTAATAAAATGTGTCCTAAATTATCTTCACCAGAGGAAATAGCCTCAAAGTTATAATTAGAATTTGACGGTGCAAATGTTTCTTTATTCATGTCATCACTAACTAAAGTTGCATTATCATAATCTGTTTTCTGAAAAATCTTTAAATAAGCATTTTTGATAAAATCCTTATCTTCTTGCAACATATTATTTTCTGTTTTTTCTACAGAATCTGTATCAATAATAGGAAATAGACGCTTAAAATTAATATATGCAGTATTTAGATTAAAATTTCCATCCCCTTTGCCTCTTTTTCTGCCAACAACAACACGTAAACGTTCAGGCTCTTTTGTTAATATGTTCTTTACATAATACATTGAAACATATTCATGAATGGGATTTCCATCAATGTCTACTAAATCTAGATAATATTCATATTTTTGATTATCAAAAATTTTACTCATTTTAAAAACATTACTAATTGTAGTTTTTAATGGTGTTCCAACTAAATCTTTAGCATCATTTGGAGAATTAAATGGATGCGCTATTAATCCAAGTAATGCGGATTTCATTGTACCATTCTTGCCTGATAAAACAGTTAAATTACTACCTAATTTAATATAACAGTTTTTAAGTGATCGGAAATTTTTAATATATATACCATTATATTTTCTAAACTTAACCTCTTTATTTGATTCATATCCATATTGTTTTGCTGATATCTCATCCATATGCATTACTCCTTTTACTTTTTAAAATCATAATTATTATTTTTGTAAGCAAGCTTCAATAAACTTATGATGACTTTTAAAATAATTTTTCAAGCCCTCACTACTAGGAAATACATCAGTATTATGCATGTATCCATTAAAAATCTTTCTTAAATTGTCAATATCTTTGCATATTGCAGAGTGTTGACTGTTATCAATATCATTACTATTCCGAAGCTTATTTGCTGCATCTTTTATTACACGTTGAAATTCATCTTCAGTATGCTCCTGACCGTCTAATTGTTCCATATAATATTTTGCAGATAATTCAAATAAAGTTCTAAGTAATGTACCACATGCATTGGGATATAAATCAACATCTAAAGCTTTCAATTCTCTTATAATTTGATTTATACGCATATTACTAGAACGGATATTATATTTGTATGGAATAATTGTTTGACATCCCTCAAATAAATCTTTCTTTTTATTTCTTCTCGTTTTATTTGATTTTTGAGATTGATTTTCTAAATCATTTTCTTCTGTACTAAATATAGTTTCCTCAACAAAGGTAGTAACTTCATTATCATTTTTATTTGATTTAATATCTTCTAATTCCTTATTCATTATAGCTTCACAAGATTCACCATATAACTCAAAAGATATCTTATCATAAAAGGAAGCGATTTTAGCATTATCATATACCTCCCCAACATTTTTACCGCTTAAGTTTTTCTGTACAGCCCTCATCCGTACTTTGAAAATTTCTATATCCGAAGGGGAAATCCAATAATTTTTATTACGATTAATCTTTAAAAAAGGTAAATAATGTGGACGCAATATTCTTTCAAAATTAGTTTTTGTTACACTATTTATTTCAGCTCTTGTTAATATATTTTCTTTTTCCATCCAATCGAAAAAATCAATTAAAATATCTGACCCACTCAACCTTTTATTATATCGTGCCTTTTGTAAAGAATCCCATTTAGATAAGCCTTTCCCTTTCTGTTCTCCTTTATGTCGTATTTCAATCCAATGTTGCATTTCCTTTTCATTTTTAAAAACTGCGACATCAATATTGAAATCAACTATGTTGTTATTGGATATTTTTTTAAATTTACTAAATAATGAATGATTAATATCTTGCAAAATACTTGGATTATTGAGTAATTTCAAAGCAGTTACTCTTCTATTACCTTCACCGACAACATATAATCCATCATATAAGTCTGAAGGATAGACACCAATTATTTCTAATGGATTTAACCCATGTTCTGCAATATCTGAAGCCAACACACACAATTTGTCTTTCTGATTACCAATCATTTTTAACATAGCCTCATATTCTTCAAATGAAGCATCCAACCTTGGATTATTATTTGACAATAATAATGAATTAATCGATACCTTTTTCATTTCATAATCTTGCATATCTACTACCTCTCAAAATTATATCTCATTTTATTTATACTATGAAACTATATACATTATTTAAATTAAGAAACAATCAATTTTATATAAGCAAAAGTAAAATAACCCGTATTTAACAGGAGATATAATAAACCCCTTTATAAATAAGAGTACTGTCGAAAACTCTCGAAGCTGATAAACAGTGCTCTTTTTTATTAGCTTCTTTTTTATTTCCCTCCACTTTTTTGCCTTTTTTTCTTGACTTTTTCTCACTTTTTTCGGCTCGCTCCGCTCGTATTCTAAAAAGGTGAAGGGAGGTCAGCTCTATGCTTAACCATATTTCTACTATTTGGGAGTATCGCGATTTCTTGGCTATTCACAAGTCTCATCTTGATGTTTCCCAGTTAAAACTTCTTAAATCTAAATATCGTCCTGCTTTAGCTAAATTGCGCAAACTTGATATTTCTCTTGCTTCCAATATCTTGTTTCCTCTTTATTCTCATACAGGCAGACCTGCTATTGATCCTGCTGTTTTAGTTCGTTCTTTCGTCTTGATGAATCATCTTAAGTATTCTTCTATCAAACTTTGGTGTGATGATCTTGTCAATGATTCTTTGCTTCAATATCTCATTGGCTCTTTTAATTGTCCTCAATCTTTCATTACTAAGAAAAAATTTAAAAATAAGCCTGTCAAAGGTGACACTTCTTCTATTTATGATAAATACAGAAACGGTACAGCGTTCGATAGAGACCGCTTGTTATAAACTTTACAATCCCTTTTTAACACTATTGCCGTTATTCCTTCTCTTGATATGGGCCTAATCGAACCTGCCAATTCGACTCTTTCTGGTGATGGCTCATGCCTTCATATCCACGCTTCCTGATATGGACATAAAATTCAAGATGCTCTTAATCCTGACAATAACTATCGTTTCTCTGCACCGGATGCGGATATAGGTTGGGACAGTGATCTTGCTCAGTATTTTTTCGGCTTCACTTTCTACAATATCTCTTTTCACAACCCGTCTCTACACATTGATCTGCCTGTTTTTATCGCTCTGGAGAAAGCATCTCGAAATGATGCTTTGAACCGTGTTTCGGCTACGGATCAGATACTGGATATCAACCCGGATCTGAAACCTAAATACATGTGTCTAGACTCCGCTTCTGACAATAACTCAATTTATTAGTTTTTTCAAGAGAAGAATATCATTTCTTTGATTGATCATAATAAACGAGGAAAATCGATGGAATCTAAAACCGGTGAATCTATCAATTCGGATGGTATACCCGTCTGCAGTTGCAATCACACCGTGACTTATGATGGATATGACCATACTCGTTACAGAAAGAAATACTGCTGTCCTTTGAAAACTGACCTTATTGATTCCTGTCCTTTTGCACAAACATGCTCTACTTCTGACTATGGAAGAGTTGTTTATGTTAAGGACAAAGATAATGAGCCTAGATTTAAAGGGCCTATTTCCTATGGTTCACCTAAATGGAAATCTATATACAAAGATCGTACCTGCAATGAAAAAATCAACAATGCAGTATTAAATACTTACGGCTTACACAAGATGCATTTACGCAATGGAGCAAAGAACGGATTCTTCACTATCATTGCAGGAATCAACCTACACCTTGATGCGTTGTTGAAAGCAGAGATTTAAGAATTGAAATTTTTAAAAAATAAGTGATTTTTCACTATTCTTAGTGCGCCTTGTTTTCTATTCATAGCTTTATACAGATATTATTTATCTATTGCCAAGACTTTTCATTTATTTACTTCCTACTTTTCGACTCTACTCTACTAATTACACTTTGATTCATCTATTACATTGTATAATGATGTATATCTCTATTTTCTTACCAAGTCAACTTTTTAAAAATAATGTCAAAACTACACCAATAGATATAATTTATGATTATTTATAAAATGTTTAGCAAATACTCTTTCATTTTTTCTTTTGGAACATAATTTAATTTGCTCCTACATGCATAACTTTCTTGTTTAATCATCTTAACATAATCTTCTATTTCTTGGTTACTATTGATAAATGCACCTTTTACAAGCTCTTTCACTTCATCCTGATTTTCACAAGGTATTTCATACATTTTAACTAGTAAATATGCACCAAAAGCAGATTGATATGAGCAACCTTTTTCATGTACATACTTCAAAATAGATTTAATACATATATTTGTTAAAAAAAGAGTTCTAAGTGTTATTGTTAAATTTTTTGGAATAGGATATAAATTGGAAAAAGATTCATAGCGCATAGATTCTATCCAATTATATACATTTTCATTTTCCATTAATTCATCATGTTCAGCCAATTTGTTAAATATTTCTATTTGAACATCAATCTCTAAATTTTTAATCCATGGTAATACCAAACTATTTTGATTGGTAACACAAGTTTTTATAATCCAAATATAAAATACATCAAATATCTTTTCATTATTCACTTTATTATATAACTCGTCACTAACATTCGAATTAATATACTCAACTAATTTAAAATACATTTCCTTTGTAAATTTATGCCCAATATTTGATTTTCTCATCTGTTCTATAATTTCTGTAGCATTATTTTGCAAACTAATATGTCTTTCCCATAGGTTTTCCAATAATTTTACATTAATAAATTTCCAATTTGTAAATTTATTAATTGAGTAATATGAAATTATATAAATAAATAGGTAAGTACAATTCTTTTCACTAAGTTGATTTACTATTTTTTTTGCATCAAATTTAGAAAGAGAAATAAAGTTTTCACCTATCCGCTGAATATAAATTTCATTGAAAAATTCATTCTCAATTACTGAACCAAATATATCGAAAAATTCGTTATATTCATTCTTTTCTAAAAATATACCATCAATTTCAATTATAAGTAATTCACTGATGCATTCTCTACAGAATTGCACATAATAATTTTCAGTTTCGATTTCATATAAACTCTTTTTATATAGTTCGTTAATAAAATCTTGTTTTATTTGATTAGGTATTGTTTGATACATTTTTTTTGAAAATTTTATCCATTCAACTATATCAAAAACCTTATTTATTTCAACATTCATAGGTAAATCATCATGCATTGTATATCTGATGTGAATATACCCCTCCTGTTTAATACGCATAAGATTCAATCTAATTAAATCCAAATAAAATTCAATAATTATATTTGAATTTTGTTCATCTAAATTAAAATATTTTTCATTTATAATGTTTTTTAAAATAAAAAGTTCTTGATCTAAATTATATAACCATGCAATTTGATTTTTTGATATAATTCCGCCATTTTCAATATCATTAATCTCATTACTTTTTTTTTGAATATAATAATTAAAAATCAATTTAATTAAGCTATTATAGTGACGTTGCAGATCAATATTATTATCTTCTTGAATTCCACCACGCAATTGCCTAAGATGTAATTCAAGTAAATCAACATCCATTCCATTTTTTTGTTCCTCTTTTATATTTTTCAAAAACCTTACATTAATATCATTTATTATATTATTCATCCTCTCTTTATTATTATTCATTTTAAAAATTAATGTACATTTTGCACATTCCATAAAAATTTTGAAAAATAATATAAAATAAAAAATAGCAAAACAATACCAAATGAAATTTAAAATTTTTATTATAGAAATGCCAATTACATTTTCATATATTAACAAAAACGGTTTATAAAAAATATGTAAAACAATACAAACTTTAAATATTTTACTAGAGATAAGTCTATTAAAGAACCCTAAATATTTATATATATAATAGTCAATAACTTTAATTCCCAAATACCTATCTATAGAATTTTCATTAAATTTATATGAAGCTAAAAATTGATAGAAGGCTAATATAACTCCATATACGGTTACTTCGCCTATTATTATTGTAAAAAACGTTCCCTTATCAATATTCAAATTGTTACTAATTATATATTTATAAATAATAGCCAAATAATCCTTTATAAGATTAAATGCTAATATTATTCGTTCCATATACCCCTCCAAAAAACTACTAAATTGTTTAATACATATTTTTAACAAAGCCTTGCTGTTTTAATCACATTTATACAAAATGAACTTTTTTGAGCATCCATTCCCATTTACACAAAAATTCGTTCATTACGAGTATCTTAATTTACAAATTAAAAATAAAATTCATTTCATTTTTATTGAATATAAACTGATCCATTCGACCAATTTACATTCAATAAAAAGAAGAACTAGTCTTCTTTCATATAAAACTCTTTATACCACTCTGCAAATTTTCTTAAGCCTTCTCTTAATGGAGTATGAGGCTTAAACCCGAAGTCTCTTTCTAAGGCACTCGTATCTGCATATGTTACTGGTACATCTCCGGGTTGCATAGCAACTAATTCTTTATGAGCTTCAAAATCATAATCTTCAGGTAATACACCAGCTCTTACTAATTCTTCAGAAAGGATCTGAACAAAATCTAATAAGTTTTCTGGATTACTATTACCAATATTGTAAATAGCATATGGAGGAATAGGAAGTCCATCTTCACCATTCTTCTTTTCAGGAGCTTTATTCATAATTCGAATAACACCTTCTACAATATCATCTACATATGTAAAGTCACGTTTACAATTACCATAATTGAAAATCTTAATTGTATCTCCATTTACTAGTTTATTTGTAAATCCAAAATAAGCCATGTCTGGACGTCCAGCAGGACCATATACCGTAAAAAATCTTAATCCTGTACTAGGAATATTGTATAACTTAGAATATGCATGCGCCATTAGCTCATTACTCTTCTTTGTTGCAGCATATAAACTAACAGGGTTATCTACCTTATCATCCGTACTATAAGGAACCTTTTTATTCGATCCATATACACTACTACTAGAAGCATATACCAAGTGTTCTACTGGATAATTTCTACAAGCCTCTAAAATGTTATAGAATCCTAACATATTACTTTCAATATAGGCATCTGGATTCGTAATCGAATAATGAACACCTGCCTGAGCACCTAAGTTAACAACAATACTAGGACGATACTTATCAAAGATAGAATCAATCAATTCCTTATCAGCTAAGTTTCCCTTAATAAACGTATAATTTGAAAACTCAGTTAATTCATTTAAACGAGCCTCTTTAATACACACATCATAATAATTATTCATGTTATCTAAACCGATAACCCTACATTCAGAATCCTCTTTTAAAATCCTTTTACATAAATTGGATCCAATAAATCCTGATGCACCTGTAACAAAAATAGTTTTATTCATTTCATATCCTCCCCGTGTATTTTATTCTGGTTGTTGCTTAAATTTAATACTACCATGATAACCACCTGTGCGACTGATTAATTCATCTTCTCCAATTACCTTTACTAGATTTGTGATCATTCTACTTAAGGCTTCTTGGTTATGATAATAAATTGTTGTATTCGCACCTTCGTGCAATATCAATTCTTTCAATATATCTTTATCTGTAACATCTAATGAATGACCGATAAAATAAAGATTTATTTTAGGTATGTACATTTCGCCTTCATTTTCAAGAAGCCAATCTTTATATAAACATCCAGTTCCTTTGTAGATTCTTTGAAAAAACTTCTTAAACTGAACAAACTCTACATTAGTATTTTTCTCGTTTTCATCAAGATATTCATCTATACCCAAAACTAAATTACAAGAATTTATATCATGATTCACATCAGCCTTCCCGTGAATATAATCATATGTGATATCTGTGAAATGACTACCATATAAACATTCAAACGTATTAGTATAATTAAAACTAAGTATTTTATTAATATTTAATTTATTTATAAATTCTTTTGATTCCATATTATGCATGCTATACTCATTAACATAATTAAAATAAATTTCCATACATCGTATAAAACGATTTAAATCTTTCAACAAATTTTGTTTTAACGACTCTAAACTTTCTATACTATTCTCATTTTTAATTGTAGGTAAAATCTCTTGATTTTGTTTTAGCAAATACTGTAACTTATTAAAATACTTTTGCATAGATTCATCTGAAAAATAATTTGACTCGCGTTGATTATAAAGTCTTATAGTTTTATCCAAAGTTTGAACTACACTAGAAATTTCCTTCTCAAAGTCAATCCAATTGTCTTTTCTTTCCAACAATCTATGCAATTTTAAATCATGAAAGTAATAAAACCACAAATTATTATTCATTAGTTCATTTATTTCAAAATATTCTTTTTGTTTATCAACTTTTTTAAAGAAAACAAAGTATTGTTCTTGACTTTCACCCAGTTCTTTATATTTAAAATATTCTTCTATAAATTCTAAAAAATCCATATATCTTGTTGGCAAACCATGAGCTAAATCAAATCCATTACCAATCACATAAAGAGAACCCTCCTTAACAGATTCCCCCATCTCTTCCAGAGATAACAGATTCCATTCTTTCAGATTCTCTTCAAAACTTTTACTACGTTGAAATTCTTCGTTGGTCATAAATAGTTTTTCTTATCCTCAAGACATACAGCTTTTGATCTTATCAATCAGTGTCACATCCGCCGGAAGCCACTGTACGGAATCCAGTTCTTCCTTCGTCAGCCACCTGGCGGCTTCCGCCTCAAGAAGCTTCAGTTCTCCCGACGCAACCTCACACCAGAAACAATCCATGGATAAATGAAATGCCGGGTAATCGTACTCTATGGTATCTATCAGGTCTCCGACCCTGACCGTGGCATCCAGTTCCTCACGGATCTCTCTGACAACCGCCTGCTGTGGAGTTTCTCCGGCTTCGATCTTCCCGCCGGGGAATTCCCAGCCACCTTTGAATTCTCCGTAACCTCTTGCGGTGGAAAATATTTTTGTTTTGTGCTCTATGGAATCGCAGATTACGGCTGCGACTACGCGGATGGTTTTCATACTGCTTTGTTCCCTATCAACAAATTTTTATTATAGCATCACTATTCTCGTATGATCGTTTCCTTACATAGATTTTTCACGAATAATATATGACACAGACTTCATTTCATATTTTTCTTCAGTTATTCCACCATCATATATTCTTAAATCAGCAGTCCTTGTCTTTTCATTAAAATTATATAGCCGATAAATTTTGTAAGCATATCGAGGATTTAATGATTCCTCTACTTCACGCCGTGACATATAAAAATTATCCACATTTGCTGTTTTTGTTGTCTTTACTTCTATATGTATTTCGTTTTCTTCTTCATCATAGGAAATGATATCATATCCTAAACCATCTCCTATTGTTTCAGCAACATATTTGGCGTGCAATCGAGACCCCTGTGCTTTTAGTCTTGCATTTTCATATTCAAGAACAAGTAATTCTCCTGCCGTGCCTACTGTTTTGTTTCTTCTGCTCAGCTCAATATAATCTATTTTTCCTACAAATTTTTTCTCTACCAGCATTCTTTTTGCATAACTCGTTACACGCCTTTTCATTGTACTTTTATGCATAACAGAAACTGTAAACTCCGCATTTTCGACACTTGTAGACAGTGAAGTATGCTCCTCTGCCACCCGTGTTGACTCCTCTTTTATTACTTCGCATTCCGAATCCTCAACCAGTCTCCAAAAATCATCCGCTTCTATCTTATTCATTCCATAATTTACCCAGAAGCCCTTCCATCCCGGACCTGGTTTTCCAAGAAAACTCTTCGATCCAAGGATCTCCCTGGTCTATAGAATGCACAAGCCTAAATGCATGAGAAACATTTGCTATTACATTACCCTGATCATCAATTTCTGTAATTGAATCAATTATTCCCCCTCCATATATATGAAATAATTTGTCTTCAGCTAACTTTGCCGGCCGTCTATATAGAAAAAAGGAGTTCGGTACCAACTGGTTATATTTATGAATATTATATGCATATCCCGTAAAATCACTATCCGCATGCTGATGTCCTTCTTCTTGTTCACTCATAGCTTCCTGGTGTGAATCCAAAATAAAGAAACGATCTGCTTTAAAT
>OGLM01003639.1_pt1 | contig 12306 bp, 10 predicted proteins | sample 1572531 | NCBI WGS metagenome assembly OGLM01 (sample SAMEA2581909, study PRJEB24529) | metagenome | biome: Human gut stool | place: China | collected 2011 | reverse complement strand
GCGGGCAGAACCTTCTGAACCTTTTGACCCCGGGCCGCGAAGCGGCCCATTAATAAAGAACCGGGTGATACCATTGGATTTATTTGGACATGAAGACCCCGAAGAATATGCGGAGCGCCGCCATCGGGAGCTTTATGGAAACGGGGAAATGGAGACCTATCCCTCCCATGAGGCTCTGGCCAAAGCCATTCGAAGCTGCAGCCGCTGTCCTCTCCGGAAAGAAGGGGGACTGGGCCCCGTGCTTTCCACGGGACCTTCCGATTCGCCCCTCATGATTGTGGGGGAGGGCCCCGGCGGGGTCGAGGATGATTACGGAGGACCCCTGGTGGGCCCCTCCGGACAGCTTCTGGACAAAGCCCTCCTCTCCGTAGGGATTACCAGGGACCATGTGTATGTGACGAACATCGTCAAATGCCGCCCCCGGGGAAACCGGACACCCACCATGGAAGAAGGCCGCTTCTGCGGTTCCATATGGCTTGCCGCGGAAATCGCCCTGGTGAAGCCCAAGGTCATCGTAGGCCTTGGCAAGGTGGCCCTCCGATTCTTTCTGGGCCGGGAAGCGGGCATCATCCGCTCCCGGGGCCACTGGATCGACTACCACGGCATACCTGTCATGCCCACCTTCCATCCTGCCTACCTGCTCCGGCAGAGCGGGCGGAGCCTGGTGGATGCCAAATGGCAGGTATACTATGACCTTCTGGCTGCCAAGGAAAAAGCAGCGTCCCTTGCGCCGAAGTGGGTGTGGAAAAGCGAAACCATGCCGAACCTTCTGGAAAATCTGGCAGAAGAGCGGAAACGGCGGCACGAAGGACATCCTATTTCATAATTACAATATAAAAAGGGGATTGAATTGATTAAACGTATCATTCTGGCAGCCGCCCTGTGCGCTGCCCTGGGGACCTGCGGTTTCACAGAAGTAAGCGCCGCAGAGGAAACAAACGGAAATGAAGAAGTCACTGTCATCAAGGGAAAAATCCTGAGAACCGAAACGGTGAAAAGAGCAGACAAACACAGCAAAGCCCAAAAGGCAGAGAAAAAAGAAAAGGCCACTGTCAAAAAAGAACAGAAAGCGCTCCTTTCCAAAGAAAAAGCAAAGACCGCAGAACCCGAAAAAACGGTGAAAGCGGCCAAACAGGAGCCCGCCGTAGACAAGGCAGTAGAAACGGCTCCGAAAGATGCGGAAGCTGTGAAAAAGGCACCGGAGAAGCCGCGGTTTGAAGACAAGCGCATTGAAATCAACCTGGCCAGCCGCCTCCTTACCCTTTACCAGGGAGACGTGGGCATCCGCATGTACCCCATCGCCCCCGGCAAACCTTCCTCTCCCACCCCCACCGGCAGACGCAGCGTGGTGGATATGGAAGTGAATCCCACCTGGATTGACCCGGACAGCGGCACCACCATTCCCTCCGGCCCTGACTGCCCCATCGGCTACCGCTGGATCGGCATCGGCGGCAACTACGGCATCCACGGCACCAACGTGCCCTCCGCCATCGGCACCTACGCCTCCCACGGCTGCGTCCGCATGAACGAAGCGGACGTGGAAGACCTCTACGCCCACATCGTCAAAGGCATTCCCGTGGATATCCTTTACGAAAGGGTGGTGGTACAGCGGGAGGCAGACCACACCGTGGTGTACTACATCTATCCCGACGGCTACGGCAGAGAACCTCTGGACGTGAGCCGCGTGAAAGCAAAACTGGCCCCCTTCGGCGTTTCCGCCTATGTATCGGATGATGACATACAGCAGGCCATCGACGCTTCCGATGGAAATCCAAGGTACGTGGTGAAAGTCTATGACATGTACCTGGACGGAAAGAAACTGGACGCCAGAGCCCTTGGCAAAGACGGCCACATCTACCTCCCCGTCATGCCCCTGGCCCGGGCCGCCGGAGTGAAAGCGGAATGGTCCTCCAACTGGGGCGAAATCCGCACCCCCTACGGCAGCGCTAAAGCGGTCCTCAAAAACCGCTCCCTCCTCATCGACGCAGCCGACGCCCCCTCCCTCCTCCACCTCACAGGGAGCCTGGATAAAGACTATAATTATCAAATGAAATAGAGAAATCCCTCGGCACAAAAGCGCCGGGGGATTCCTTATTTCAAGGTTCCGTTTCGGAAAAGTTTCCTACTCAGATGAAACACAGTCGCTTCACATCAGACAGGAAACTATTCGCGAAGGGTTTCCTACTCCGTTGAAACACCGCAGCTTCACGCCGGACAGGAAACTGTTCGCGAAGGGTTTCCTATTCCGTTGAAACACCGCGGCCTCACGCCGGACAGGAAACTGTTCGCGAAGGGTTTCCTACTCAGATGAAACACAGGCTCCCCACGCCGCACAGGAAACTGTTCGCGAAGGGTTTCCTACTCAGTTGAAACACAGTTGCCTCATGCCGGACAGGAAACTGTTCGCGAAAGGTTTCCTATGGTGTTGAAACTCCGCAGCCTTATGCCGGACAGGAAACTGTTCGCGAAGGGGTTCCTACTCAATTGAAATACAATCTCCCCACGCCGGACAGGAAACCCTCCTTTCACGATTTCCAACACTAAACCGCCAAAACGGTGTATAATGAAAAAAGCATAATCTCAAGAATGAATCATCAGGAAAGGTGGAAATACTATGTATAATCTGATTTTCAAAAGACGAAGCGTCCGTTTCTTCAAGGACACCGACATTTCCAAAGTAGACATGCGCGAAATCCTCCGCGCCGGCATGTGGGCCCCCTCTGCCAAGAACCGTCAGCCCTGGAAATTCATCGTGGTCAAGGGAGAAAGCAAGAAAACGGCGCTCTCCCTCATGGAACAGGGCATTGAAAAATCAGAAAAGGGCGAAGGCGTCCTGGCTGGAGCACCGGAACTCTATACCAACGCCCGCTTCACCCTGCAGTGCATGCAGCAGGCCCCGGTACTGGTCTTCATCGTGAACCCCAAAGGCCGTCCCCTCACCGACAACTGGACTGCCGCTGAAAAAATCCACGAACTTTCCGACGTACAGGCCATCGGCGCCGCTGCCGAAAACATGGCCCTCCAGGCAACCTCCATGGGCATCGGAAGCCTCTGGATCGGCAACATCTTCTTCGCCTACGAAGAACTCCATGACTGGCTGGGAGAAGGAGAAATGGTGATGGCCATGTCCTTCGGCTACCCCAACCACAACCCCTGCCCCCTGGCAAGAAAGAGCGAAGACGACGTCATCGAAGTAAGGCTCTAAGAAAAAAGCACGGCCCCGCGGCCGTGCTTTTTAGTTTCCTGTCTGCTATGTGTCAATAACAGCTAACCCCGCTGTCATTTCGAGGGTCGGAAGCGGAACCCGAAATCTCACGCCACCTATGCCACCTATGACGCAAGCAGCAGTACGGCAGGAGATTTCGGGGCTCTGTGTCAATAGATCCGAATACCCTTATCTCCATACCGGCATGTACCCCCGCTCGAAATGACAAAGGCGGCAGACAGCTTTACCGTCATATCCCAAAGAATGAAGATGACACAATGCCATCTCGCCTCACTGTCATTTCAAGCTGAGCGAAGCGGAGTCGAGAAATCTCCCTCCTCACATAGCGCCACTGTCAACCCGCTCCTCTGTCATTTCGAGCGGAGCAAAGCGGAGCCCCGAAATCTCCCTCCTCAAATGACGCAAGCAGCAGTATAGCAGGAGATCTCTCGGCTCTGCGTCAACAATACCGAGTCCATTTATCTCCATACCGGCATATACCTCCGCTCGAGATGACAAAGGCGGCAGGCAGCCTTCCTGCCATATCCGGGGAAGTCGCAAACGGCTCCGTACCAACCTACCTTACCGTCATTTCGAGGGAATCCACGAAATTTCACCTCTTAATGATATAAACCTCTACAGAAGGAGGTGCACCATCCATGGAATATGTGTATTATGTATACATATTAGCTAATGAATATAGAAATGTATTATACATAGGCGTAACAAACAACCTGCAAAGGCGATACCATGAGCATTTATCTGGAACAGTGGATGGATTCACCAAGAAATATAATGTTCATTGTCTGGTATATTATGAGCAGTATAATCATATAGAAGAGGCTATAGCCCGAGAAAAGCAGCTAAAAAAATGGTCTCGCAGCAAAAAAGAGCAGCTTATCCGACGGCTGAACCCCCATATGATTGATTTGGCCAAGACGTGGAAATAATAAAAACGAGATTCTCATCATCATTCCGAGCGGAGCCCCAAAATCCCCCTCCACACATGGCGCCACTGTCAACCCGCCCCTCTGTCATTTCGAGCGGAGCGAAGCGGAGTCGAGAAATCTCCCTCCTCACATGACACAACTGTCAACCTGTACCACTGTCATTTCGAGGGTCGGTAGCGGAGGACCGAAATCTCACGCCACCTATGACGCACGCAGCAGTACGGCAGGAGATCTCTCGACTCTGCGTCAACAATACCGAGTGTCTTTATTTCCATACCGACGTGTACCTCCGCTCGAGATGACAACGGCGGCAGGCAGCTTTACCGTCATACCCGGAAAGAGCGCAGATGACACAATACCATCCCGCCTCACTGTCATTTCGAGCGAAACACAGTGGAGTCGAGAAATCTCCTTCCTCAAATGACACCTTTTTATTCCACACCGACAGGAAACCTTTCGCATACAGTTTCCTATCCGGCTTGTCACCTCTGTTTTTCACACCTGTTCACTAGTCCACCAGCACACTAGCTCACCAGTCCCCCAGCTCACTCATTTCCCCTGAATCCTTCGATATTCTCCTGTACACTCCTGGCCGTATCCATGAGGCGGCCGGCCTTGTTCATAAGTTCATCCATCCGGTCATTTTTATACTCATACACCGTCATGCCGTCGGAGAGGGCCCTGCTTCCGGGACGTCCGCCGGAAATCTTTACATACAAATCTCCCACTACGCCGGTGGTGTCGATGGTGAACCGGGCGTCTTCGGGAATCCTCGTTTTCTCCCGGATACTAAGGTCCAGCACCGCCTTCCCGTCCTCCACGCGGATTTTCCGCACATGGCCCACAGAGACCCCGGCATAAAGCACCTGGGCATTCTCCCGGATTCCCTGGGCATTGTCAAAAACCGCATGGACTTCGTAGAAATCCTTATGGAACCAGCGGGAAGGCTCAAGAAATAAGCCGGCTGTGCCGATAAAAAGCAGCAGGATGAAAGCGGCTATGCCTATTTTCGTTTCCCGGCTCATTTCTATGCCTCCTTTATAATGGGCCGCTTTGCGGCCCGGGTTCAAAGGGTTCACAAGGTTCAGAAGGTTCAAAGGGTTGTGGTGGCGCCCATGGGGCCACTGCGTGGCCCGGGTTCAGAGGGTTCACAAGGTTCAGAAGGTTCAAAGGGTTGTGGTGGCAGCTTCGCCGCAATTTTATAGCCGACGCAGGCGCTCACCCTGTTTCCATGGAGTGGGCTTTATAACTCCCCTCTGAACCGGCCCGCTCTGTGGGCGGAACCGGAGCCGCCCAGGGCGCAGCCCGACGGCGGCTTGAACCCGGGCGCCGAAGGCGCCTGAACCCCTCTGCTGTCGGGAATACAGCCCAGCAGGCAATAGCAGCGGTAAGCGGCCAGCCCACCGGCTCACTTAATCAAGAGTACCGGGCACTTCACGTGGTGCACGGTGTAGTAGCTCACACTGCCGAGGAACATGGAGGAAAAGGAATTCCTTCCACTGCTGCCCATGATGATGAGGTCCGCGCCGTCATCTTCGGCGGTGAGGGCGATCATGACCTCCGGCGAACCCATGAGGATTTCCTGGCGCACCTTCACACCCTCCGGCACCCGTTCCATGAGGCGGGCCAGCACGGCGGCGCCCTTTTCCTTCAGCGGGCTGGTGTCGTCGTTCTTTTCATTGAAATGGATGGTGAAATCGGGGGAGCTCATGCTTTCCGCATTGGCCACATAAATCACATGGACCTCTGCGCCCCAAAGCGTTGCCATGTCCATGCCGTAATCGAAAGCCCGGTCTGACATTTTCGAATCGTCCACCGGAATCAGAATCTTATGTATTTCTCTATCTATCATAAAAATCCCTTCTTTCTGCCTGCAGGAAATATCCCGCCAGGCCGCGATTTCAAAAAAGACAGACTATTTTACAATCAGCACCGGACATTTCGCATGATGCACGGTATAATGGCTTACGCTGCCCATGACGAAGGAAGAAACGGAACCTTTCCCGCTGTTGCCCATGACGATGAGGTCCGCCCCCTCCGCCTCTGCCGTGCGGATGATGGACGATCCCGGCACGCCGATGGAAACGATTCTGCGCACCTTCACATCCTCAGGAGCGTCCTGGGCGTAGAGCGCAAGGATATCCTCTCCCTTCTTCTTCACAGAAGCCGTATCCGTCTCCGCCAGGCTCACCCGGTACACCGGATACATGAGGGTGTCCGCATCCACCACATAGAGAAGAATGATTTCCGCCTCCGTCTTCCGTGCAAAAGCCACGGCGTAAGAAAAGGCTCTCTCCGAAGCATCGGAGCCGTCAATGGGAACGAGTATTTTTTTGATGTCCATAATAAGACCTCCTTCGAACTGACACTTTCCCATAATTCCCTAATTATATTATAGCAGATTTCATGGTCCGCTGGGCCGCTTCGCGGCCTAGGGAAGCGCTGATTAAATCGTTATCGGATTTCATTCTTGTATTTTTATTCAATGCAAGGAATAAGCCGACGCGAATAGCGAGCTATTTAAGGAGGCTTATGACGCAGCATTGGATAAAAATACATATGAAATTCGATTCTGCAAATTAATCAGTGCTTCCCTAGGGCGAAGCCCGGTGGCAGCCTGCCCCCTTGACCCCGACTGCGCTCAGGATGACGGCCTCCGGCAGGAATCAACACTCGGTCAGAGGGCAGCAGCGAGGGAGGATAACTGTCCCACTGTCCCACTGTCCCACTGTCCCACTAGCACACCAGTACACTAGTACACTGTCCCCCCTATTCCCCCTTCAGCACCCCCGTACCGTCAAAGGCGGGGATGAACATTTTGTCGGAGCTGGCTTTCTGCTGGACGTAGCCGTCTTCGATGCCCAGTTCTTCCATATAGCTTTCGCATTCTTCGTATTCCTCATCCGTAATGGGCCGGTTGATTTCAGGGTACTCCGCCGCCCTGCCGCAGGGGACGTACTGGCGCATGAGGCTGAAGAGCACTTCGCCGGGAGCGAAGGTTTCCGCCACGTATTCCAGCACTTTCTTCGTATTTTCCACCTGTCCAGGCAGGATGAGGTGGCGGATGAGGACGCCCTTCTGCAGGATGCCGTCACTGTCCATTTCATAGGGCCCTGTCTGGCGGTACATCTGCTCAATGGCAGCCGTGGCTTTTTCGAAATAGTCCGGCGCATCGCTGTACTTGGCCGCGGCGCGGCGGTCGGCGTATTTCAAATCCGGCAGCCAGCACTGCACTTTTTTCCGAAGGAAGGCTACGGTGTGCACGCTTTCGTAACCGCCGCAGTTATACACCACCGGCACGGGAAGCGGGTCCCGAAGGCTCTGGAAGATGGCGTGGGTGTACTGGGTAGGGGTCACCAGGTCGATGTTGTGGGCGCCTTTTGCTATGAGTTCGAAATAGATTTCCCGAAGTCTCTCCACCGACACTTCGATGCCCTTCCTCATTTCCGATATTTCATAGTTCTGGCAGTACACGCAGGACAGGTTGCAGCCTGCAAAGAACACGGTGCCTGCGCCGCGACTGCCGGCAATGCAGGGTTCCTCCCAGTGGTGGAGGGCAGCCCTGGAAATGACGGGAAGCATGGCTGACCGGCAGTAGCCCACATTTCCTTTGTCCTTCACCGACAGTTTTCTTTCTATTTTACATGCCCTGGGGCATATGTTGCATATACTCATGATGTACTCCTTTTTCGCCGGCTCTTTGCCGGTATCTTTTTATTGTAGCACACAGGGTCTTCCTTTTCCTCATGGAAGAATGACATATCCGCATTCCATAAATCCATAAATTTCATTGATTCAATCTGGTAAAAATCTTATAATATAGGCGTAAAAATCGTTCTGCCCGGATAGGGCAGGAAACTTTTCAATTCGAAAGGAGTTTTCTCATGGAAAACAATGCAGGTCTCATGGAGAGGATTTTCCATCTCTCGGAAAGTCATACCACCGTAAGGACCGAAATCATGGCAGGAATTACCACCTTTATGACCATGGCCTATATTCTTGCCGTCAACCCCAGTATCATGAGTACCACAGGCATGGACAAGGGAGCCGTCCTCACCGCCACGGCGCTGGCAGGCTTCCTGGGCACCATGTTTATGGCGGTTTTCGCCAATTACCCCTTTGCCCTGGCACCGGGCATGGGACTGAACGCCTTCTTTGCCTTCACCGTGGTGAAGCAGATGGGCTATTCCTGGGAAATGGCACTGGCTGCGGTTTTCGTGGAAGGTATCATTTTCATTGTCCTTTCCCTTACCAACGTCCGTGAAGCCATCTTCAACGCCATCCCCATTAACCTGAAGAAAGCGGTGTCCGCAGGCATCGGTCTTTTCATCGCCTTCATCGGACTGGGCAGCGCCCAGATTATCGTGGCCAATCCTGCCACCAAGATTTCCCTTTTCTCCTTCAAAGGAGCCATGGCAGCCGGAACCTTCCATACCACCGGTATTACGGTGGTGCTGGCCATTATCGGCGTCCTTTTCACCGCCATCCTCATGGTGAAGAAGGTAAGGGGCAACATTCTCTGGGGCATCCTTTTCACCTGGCTTCTGGGTGTTCTTTGTGAAATCTCCGGTCTCTACGTGCCGGATCCTTCCGTAGGCGCCTTCAGCACACTGCCCAATTTCTCCGGCGGCCTTGCTTCCTTTGAACCGAAGAGCATCGCCCCCATCTTCATGCAGCTGGATTTCTCCCAGATCGGCACCTTCAATTTCGTAGTGGTGCTCCTGGCTTTCCTCTTCGTTGATATTTTCGATACCATCGGCACCCTCATCGGCGTGTCCTCCAAGGCAAACATGCTGGATGAAAACAACAAGCTGCCCCATATCAAGGGCGCCCTCATGGCTGATGCCGTAGCTACCTCCGTAGGCGCCGTGCTTGGCGTTTCCACCACCACCACCTATGTAGAAAGTGCCTCCGGCGTTTCCGAAGGCGGCCGCACCGGCCTCACCGCCGTCACCGTGGCAGTGCTCTTCCTCCTTTCCATGTTTCTTTCTCCTATTTTCATGGCCATTCCTGCCTTTGCCACAGCACCGGCCCTGATTATCGTAGGGTTCCTCATGTTCACCGCCGTCACGGGCATTGACTTCGATGATTCCACCGAAGCCATCCCCTGCTACTTCACCATCATCGCCATGCCCTTTGCCTACAGCATTGCAGAAGGCATTTCCTTCGGCACCATCACCTACACCCTGATTAACCTGCTCACAGGGCACAGGAGCAAGGTGAGCGTCCTCATGATGGCACTGACCGTGATTTTCATTCTGAAGTATATTTTCCTTTGATATTTCACAAACAGGCCTGCGTCGGAAGGCGCAGGCTTTTTCTATGAAAGGAATTCCCTATGGCCTACTTCCTCATGTTCTTTGCCATTGCCATGGAACTCACCGGCACCACCTTCCTTAAAATGTCCCATGGCTTCACCCTCATCCTGCCCACCGCGGGCTGCCTCATTTCCTACGGTCTCTGCTTCTTCTCCTTCTCCCGGGCCCTCACGTCCCTGAACCTGGCCCTCGCCTATGCCACCTGGAGCGGCGTAGGCATCATCGCCACCACATTGATTTCCTGGTTCTTCTTCAGCGAAAAGCTGACCCCCACCGGCATTTTCGCCATCCTCCTCATCGTCGCAGGCTGCGTGCTTCTCAACCTTTTCGGTACGAAGGCCTAGGGAAGCACTGATTCATTCGCAGAATCGAATTTCATATGTATTTTTATTCAATGCTGCGTCATAAGCCTCCTTAAATAGCTAGGGAGATATTCATGAAATATAAATCTATCCTTCTTGCTTTATCCATCACCATCACCTGTCTCCCCGCCTATGCCGCCGTGCCGGATATTACCGCCGACGCCGCCGTCATCATGGACGCCGCAGACGGCCGCATCCTTTATGAAAAGAACGGGACGAAAAAGGAATATCCCGCCAGCATGACAAAAATCATGACCTGCATCCTTTCCCTGGAAAAGGGAAATCCCTACAGAACGGTGTCCGTCAGCTCAAACGCAGCGGACGTGGAGTCCACCGCCCTGAACGGCGGGGAATGGCTTTCTCTTGGAGACCTGCAGAACCAGATGATGATGCTTTCCGACAACGGCGCCGCCACGGCCATTGCAGAAAACACCGCCGGCAGCCTTCCCGCCTTTGCGGACATGATGAATGAAAAGGCCAGGGACATTGGCATGACCGGCACCCATTTCGTTAATGCCAACGGCATGCCTGATGAAAATCACTACTCCACCGCCGAAGACATGGCCCGCCTTGCCCGGTACGCCATGGAAAACAAGAATTTCCGCCGCATCGTTTCCACCAAGAGGAAACAGATACGCTATATCCGGCCCGCTGAAATCTTCACCTGCGAAAACAGCAATGAACTCCTCTACACCTACCCCGGAGCCACAGGCATCAAGACCGGCTGGACCCGCGCCGCCGGAGGATGCCTGGCCGCTTCCGCCATCAGGGATAACCATGAACTCATCGTCATCGTCATGCATTCCAGGGATACGGACAGCCGGTTTGCGGAGGCCGCTGAGCTTTTGGACTACGGGTTTGCAATGATAAAAGAAAAAAGGACCGACGGGAAATAATGGAAGCCCTATCCGGCAGCCAGACAATCAGACATCAGACAATCAGACAATCAGACTTCCGGCTTCCGGCTTCAGACTACGGGCGGGACTCTGTCATTTTGAGCGAAGGGCAGCAGCGGGCAGCCTGCTGTCATTTTAAAAGTCCAGAAGAGTGCATGGGTAATGGAAAAGTCCGAGAAAAATGATTCACATTTCTTTTCGGACTTTTTACATCATTGCTTCCTTAGCCGGGCATCACCGGCTCCGCTCCCCCATTATTCCACAAGTACCATGCCGTACACCGATACTTCCTTCACCGGCCCGGTGAGAACCCGAGTGTCGAAGCCGTTGTCATGGGCCAGGGCAAATACGTCGATTCCGCAGGCCTCCAGGGATGGGCGGGCGGATTCGGGGTGGATGCACTGCTTCAAGTTGCACACCCGGCAGAGGCCGCAGCGTCCAGCCTTCAGGGCGAAGGCTTTGTAGTAATTTTTCATCATCGCCGCTTTTTCCACCTTCAGCAGGATATCCAGCAGGCCATTGGTGAGGCGGATGTCGAATTCCTGCCAGTCCCTGCACTCCTCCAGCTTGATGGGCATGGTGTGCTTCACCAGGATGCCCAGGGTGTATTCATTGAGAAATTCATTCATCTGTGACAAATTCGGCGTATAAGGCGGACAGCAGAGGCATTTCCCGTACTGGGGACAGCCGAACTGGCATTTCATCCTTGGCCACACGCCCCGCTTCACCTTCGTCACGTCCACCATTTTGACGTCCGCCGCACCGGCCTTTCGTGCTTCCTTCATCAGTTCCACCAATACTTTCTCATCAAACTTGAAACCGGTATTTTCCCAGTTATTGAGCAGTGTCATACGATCGCCCTTACCATCTTTCAACTGATAATTACGCGCCCATGCATGAATGTTCCGGCTCGCCTTTCCTGTTCCTTCCTTGCTCAGTGTGAAGATGAATTCCGGAGTTTTGAAAACATCCTTCGGAGCCAATTCATAATAAGAAGCATAAGGATTGATGGCAGGAATCACCCTCAAATTACCTTCGTTATCGACTTCAAACGTAAAGCGGAAATTTCCGGTCCAACCGATAGTTCCCAACAGCACATCTCCCTGATGCTCATTAGCAGGTCGGTCAAAGCCCAACTCAAAGAAAGGCTGAACAAACATAGCAGCGCGGCTACCCAACTTAGTATCCAGAATCTTTTTCCCGAATTGCAACTCTTGTGTACTCATCTGTACCTCTTTGGCCCAATCACTACTGAACTCTGTCAAGAAATACTTTTCCGCCGAGAAATATAACATAGTAGACGAATAACGTGAAAGCATCACCGGCTTTTTTTCCTGATGACTGATCTCACTCCAAGTCTTTATGACATCTTCCTTAGGGTAAGCTATATAATATAAGGTTACATCTACAGGATACTGGTCATCACGCAAGCGAATTATTGTCTCTGTGCCTCCATCTACTGCCTTACTTTCAGAAGAAACATAACGCAATATAGTACATGGATTTCCGTCATTGTGAGTAATGGCAACGGCAGGTTCAAAATAATCTTCAGCTCCCGAACCCGCATATACTTCC
>OGLM01003618.1_pt1 | contig 12342 bp, 10 predicted proteins | sample 1572531 | NCBI WGS metagenome assembly OGLM01 (sample SAMEA2581909, study PRJEB24529) | metagenome | biome: Human gut stool | place: China | collected 2011 | reverse complement strand
AAGCTTATTTGCAGCTAAATATCGCTTTCCGTCTATGAGTTCTTTGGCAAAAAGTTCAACTGTCTGTTCACATCGTTTAATGCTCTTCCCAAGTGAATTAAATTCTAAATTCAGCTGATTGAGAGAGGTCTTGAACTCTATAGACGATACAGATATGGTTTTAATCTTAGATATGAGAAGCATTATATTTGCTTCGCAAGCAAGATTAATACTATCAGAAGATTTGCTATCTGAATTATTGACAGCAGACATCAGATCAAGGCATTTCTGATATTTGGCTACATTAAAAAGAGCATTTGCCCTGGACAACATGGTCCTTACGGTTGTATCAACCGTAGAATTGTAAGACTTAATATCATAATTGTTGTTACCTTGAGAACTGAGTGACTTGATACATTTGAATAAATGAATCTCCTTGTTTGTATCCTCTTCGTTTCCTGCTCTCAGGAACTGTGCATAGTATAGACTTGCAAGTTTATTAACGGCAGTGTACTGCTTGCCTAAGAGTTCTTTATAGATTTCTTCAGCTTCGCATTCTTTTCCGTTATGGAGTAGTTCATCGGCTTTTTCAATCCGATGGTCGTAGTATACTCCCTTAATGTATGATATTAGTCCCATTATTCTAATTCTTATTATGAATGATTAATTTTTGTCCAGGGCGAATCTCTCTCCAAGTATTATTCTCATAATCCCACAGTCCGTTGTCTTCTGCTATTTTTTGAGCGATTGATTTCCAGTCATATGTAATGCCGAAAAATTTGCGTACGATGGTCCATGGACTATCATTCTTTTGCACTTCATATATGAATTGGTTGTTTTCGACAACTGCTGTTTCTGGTTTTGTTTGAGCTTTAGACTTGGCTTGTGCAAGAGATTCGTTTAATGAGTTGATTTCAGTATTCATCTTTTCAATTTGCTCAAGTAAAGGTTTTCTTGATACATTGTATGAGATGAATGATGCAACAGCTGCAATGCAGATAAATGCCAGTGTTGCTATAAGAATCTTCTTAGCGTTGAAATAATGATCTGAAGTCTTTGGATTATCCAATCTCGCTGCATCATTAATCTTCTTGTATATTGACAGATCACTTCCACAGTGTGGACAAATCACATTTTGCAAGTGATAATCCGGGATACCCGGATTATCACATATTGGACATTTTGTTGATACCATAATTAATTAGCTTTAATATATGATTAACCAATACCTGCTGAGAATGCATTACCAAGACCGGTTACATTCTTCTTCAAAAGGTCCTCGTTCTCATGTTGAATTCTTCTAATGTTATTTATATCTCCTGTCTTAAGAGATTGCATCATCTCATCAAATGCACAATTTGCTCTGCCAGCGTCCTGTGGATTATTGGTATTGTTCGCAATAATCTTAAAGAGGAAGATGTTAAGCAAAATACTGTAACTTGTTGCTAGGTCATTGAGCTCGTTTTGGAGAGATTCCTTCTGGAATGAATCATTTGTCTTGTTAAGCTTTTCCAGTTTTTCTCTCATTTCATTGAAGTCTGAAGGGTCAAGGTACTGAGGGAAATTCTTAACCAGAATCGTAGCCAGTATTTCCCCAAGTCTGTTTTCCTTCTCTTCTGGCTCGGTTGCAAATTGCTTGGCTGTCATTACTTGCTGCTCGAAATCAAGCCATTTGTCGTCATCAGACTTAAGCTTGCTGTTTTCAATGGCAACAATTATAGATTGTATTTTTGATAAAAAAGCAGTTTTTTTATTGTCTGAGATAGAATCATCATTCATGATGTCTTCAATTGAACTGGATATTTCACTCAAACAACTAGAGTCTTTACTTCCTCTACCAAGAACTACAGGAGATGTCTTACCAGTTGCAACAACCTTCACAGATACACGAAGGTTCTCATTTGTATCAAGGTTGAATGTAAAGTTTAACTTGCTTCCAGAAGGGAGGTTATCAGTGATTGTGAAGAATCCTGATGCCAACTTGTCGTATGTTCCATCCTCAGCATCGCTAAATAACTTTACTTCAACAATTTTCTGATTATTGACTATGGTGCTGAACTGTCTATTGACATTGAAAGGTAGTGGCGTTTGGTCATCAATGAATCTTTCCATTTCCTTTCTTCCATTCTTCGTTAGTTGGATAAGGTAATTGTGCTTTGCTGTGTAGACAATAGGACCGTCTATAATTTCTTCTTCCACATCAACACTCTTCCATTTAGAGGTGTCCATTGAGGCTGCAAGAATAGCTGCGCCGTGAGCTATAGCCAGCATAGGCTTTTCAGAAGACATTACTTTTTCTTCACCATATTTTTCGACCAACATCCTTTTTACTAAAGGAATGCATGATGAGCCTCCTACTAGAAGAATATTCGATAGGTCGTCTACTGTAATACTTGTTTTAACAAGAAGTTCTTCAATAAGGTCAATAGTTCTTTGAATCAACGGACGAATCAAAGACTCAAAGGTTTCTCTTGAAACAACAATGTCTTCCAAAGGATCTCCGTCTTCATTTTCAAGATAGTCAGAGATCATGATTGTTGCAGAAGAACTTTGGCTAAGAGTCTTCTTCGCGTTTTCTACATCTTTTTTTAATCCAGCTGTGAATTCTGCTACTTCTTTGTCAGTCTTGTCTGAAAGTAGCTCTTCAAGATTGATTCCATTCTGCTGTTCAATTTGATCCTTTACATAGTCGGATAAAATAGCATCAATATCGTCACCTCCAAGCCATCTGTCACCACCAGCACCTGTTTCCACAAACTGACCACCAGCAGCAGTAAGAATAGAAAGGTCGAATGTACCGCCACCAAAGTCATAGATAAGGAGTGTCTTATCTTCATCATCTTTCAAATTGTCGAAACCGTATGAGAGTGCAGCTGCAGTCGGTTCTGCGAGGAGCTGGAGGACCTTTAATCCTGCAAGTTTAGCCGCTTTCTTTGTTGCAGATTTTTGCTTCTCATTAAAGTATGCTGGGACTGTTATCACGGCATATTCAACGTCACCTAATTTCGTATCTGCATCGTTTTTGAGTGCTCGGAGTATTTCAGCACTGATCTGTTCAGGAGTATACTCTTTTCCTCTTAAGACAATAGCAACAGAATCTTCTGTACCACCTGATAATTTTTGGATACCAAAAGGGTAAGCATGGCTGTTTGTTTTCATCTTTTGGACATTAGAATCGTTGATGGAGGCACCCATAAGTCTCTTGGCAGAGACTACAATATTAGGTGCATGTCTTTTCCATGAATTAAATACAGAGTTACCGACCAGAAAATTACCATTCTTGTCTAATGCGACACACGATCTACATAGATCTTCATTGTTTGCTCCGGTCTGAATTGTTCTGACCGTTACATCCTTGAATGCTACAACCGAATTGGTCGTACCAAGGTCGATTCCGATTGCTTTTCCCATTTTATGACTTATTTTTTGTTGTTTTTTATTCTAATTACCAGAATTTAAAAAATGACATAATACTGTCTTCGCTTCGTTCATCGTCAATATTCTCTTCTTCTAAAGAAGCTATTTCATTCTTGACAGTGAAAACCCACTCATTGAAATCTTTTTCTTTCCTTTTTAACTCTTCTTGAAGTTCACGAATGTCCTTTTGGATCGATGATATTATGTCTTCGTTATCTGTAAACTCTTTTTCTTTACTTTGAATTGAACGCCTGAAATTGTCAATTGCAGATTTGAGGCTTGACCTTGTTTCAATGTACTTTGATAATTTAACTTCAAGTGTTTCAATTTTGGTCGAGATTTTGTCTAACTCATTCTTCTTACTTATTTTTTCATTCTGTATGGCTCTCTTTTTTCTCTGAATATCAAGACTCTTCGAGAAACCATCGATGTTCGATTTCTTCATATATACAGCACCAGAAATGGAAATATCATCTTTGTTACCCATTTCGCTTAGTTTTGGAAGATAATCGGCCAGCTCTGCATTAACATCTTCTTCATCAGCACATAACTCAATAATCTGTTCATAGAAATCTTGAATGTTAGCTTCTGTTCTCAATGAACCTTCTAGTCCATCTGAACACAGAAAAACGGAGAAGGGTAAAAAACCATTTCCACAGAATGCATATCTAAACTCGTCAATAGCATAATTATCACATAATGAGGTCGTGTAATTTAGAAAACAATTACAATCCTCTTGGATAGGAGAGGACCAAGAAAGATTTTTATTGCAGAAGAGTATTTTTCCATCTCCTATCTGAAACGATAACCAGTATGATTCAGTTTGCAGGTATGCTAACAGAGTGCATCCGTAGGCTTTTTCAATGTTCTTGCCATTCAGCTTGCTCAGTTCAGATGAACTGAATGGGTGTGAATCACAATGAATGGATATTTCATTCTTCCATTGATTGTAAATCTGCCTAAGTAGCTCATTCATCAGTTTCTGCTCTTTTACACATTTACTAGATGCTTCTGTGTAAGCTTGAGCCTGTTTGGCATACCCTTTCTGGCTTTCATTCATGTCCTCATAACGCAGCCGATTTCCTTCAGAGTCAACAAAAGGATTCTTGCGTGGTTTGGCCGTTATTGAAAAGGAACATTCAGAAAATGGGTTTGCCCCCATAGAATTAGAGAATCCCTTTAAAATATCTAGTGTTACTTCTGCTGCTAATTTTGCACCAATATCACTTCTAAAATATGTTTCACCTCCATGTCCATCACAAACAACAAGGATCTGTACCCCATTTTCACTAAAAGAAATGGAGTAGTCTTGACAAGGTTTGCCATTAGCTAAATGGCTCGCACCTCGTATAGATTTGTTGAAGACATTAATACATTCCATAAACATTACCAGTTTGTCCAGTCGTCAGTGCCCTTGTTGTCATCAGCGTCCGCACCTACATCTACTTTCTTAAGTGAAGAGTCTTTCTTGATTGCGTCCTTGATATCCTGCATAACTTCGTCTTGGCGGGATTCTGGTGCATCTGCTCCTACAGACACTCCCTTTGAAGCAACTTGGGATGCTGTCACAGATACTAGGTAGATCATTTTTTTGAGGTCAGCAACATTATGTACAGTTAATACTGCCTCACTATTATTGTTAACAAATTCTTTCAGTACATCTTTATTTGCGTCATCACCTATGGCCACAGCAATTTTTATTGCAGCATTGAACCAATTGTTGTCCTTCAGCTTTTCAAGACCATGCTTGGCATCATCAGTTGGTACACCATCAGAGAAAAGAATCATAACTGGTGCACAGGAAGCATTTGCTTCATGCATAAATCCTGATGTCTGAGAAAGTTGTTTTGCGAGCTCTTGATAAGCAGCCCCAAGACTAGTAAGACCGTTTGCATCCAAATCATTCCATTCGAAATCTTCTATTGGTAACGGACGAGGGTACATCCAATCACACCCGCTGGCAAATTGTAGTGCGGCGACTTTGAGCTCTGTGTCAGAATTGTCCTGTGATATTTGAGCCAGCATAGGCAAAGTATCTCTGATGGCTACGTTTAAACTTGAAATCTTAGCACCTGACATGCTACCAGATGTGTCAATAAGAAAAAATACTGTCAGCGCTTTTCTTGGAAGCTGATCAATTGGAGCGTTTAATCTTCCCATATTATTTTACGATTAATCCGTTAATACCCATTTTAAATTTAATCTTCATCTCATTCTTTATTGGCATGCCTGCTTCTGGTGAAACATTGTGTACATCACCAGCAGGGTCAATAGCTTGCCAAGTAAATGTCGAATAATTTTTAATTCCAAGTCGGTTAGTCATTGAGTGCCTAACAACTTCTCCAACAATTGCGTTCAAATCGCCATCAACAGGTAATTGGACATTGTATATTTTTTGACCTTGAAACAATGGAATCCTAAATTTGTCCACTTTCAGAACCATAGGTTTCTCTATGTTGCGTCCGCAGTCCAAGCAAACCTGATTTGAAGAGTCTGGCTCGACAAAAGTTTCTTCGCCACAATGAGGACACTTGCATAGCATAGATCTCAATTGAATCATTAATGTCATCCATTCTCTGTCAATCACACGTTTCTCAGGGAAAAGAATACTTTGTTTACTGAATGCTTGGATGAAGAGTTTTTCCATTGATTTAGGAAATAATCCCCATCTTCTTATTACGTTTGTATGTAATCCTGGGACCGGCCTATTAGAGTCATCAAGCGGATCCATAATAAAAACAGCATTATGACCAAAAAAAGCTTTTTCCATGTCTTCGGTCATGCAACCGCAGCCGGCGATTTTCTTTCCCTCAAATGGCCTGTTGAAATAGAACAAGATGAATAAGATTACTGCCATCGAAAAATAATCAGAATATCTATTCGGCATTGTCTTTTGATCTACAATCTCAGGAGCTAGATAACCGGCTTTACCAATGATGCCCAAATTCGTCTTATCTGGAGCTACATTGTCGTTATCGCAGATAAGTACATCTCCATTTCTTGGATTGATGAAAAAATTTCCGTCGTTCATATCTTGATAACTCAATCCTCTGATATGTAACTTCTGAAAGGCATCACAAATCTTGATGGCGGCATTGATGTTTGCTGCCATACTTGAAAACTGTACCTTAGCTAGCATGAAGTCACTGAATTCTCTATATCCTCTAGGACGAAGTTTCATAATGTAGCCAAAACTACCTTTTTGCTTTTCTGTTACAGCTAAAGGCCATAAGAAAGCATTGCTTGGTGCTCCAGAGTCAGCATTTCTCTTCAAGTTGTTATAGAAGCTATCGCTATAATCTCTTGTATACCATTTGAGAGCAAAGTCTCCTCCACAATAATCAACAAGATACACAATACCTTGTCCACCTCTGCCGAGCTCACTGTCAACGGTACATGTTTTGCCATTAAGCAGTTTTATGATTGTTCCTTGTTCTAGTTCTGCCATAGTTATTGTACATTAAATCCGATTTTTCTTCTTGGTGCAAGTGTAAGTTGAGCTTGACCAAGAGATGATGGGTTGTTACGAATTGATTCTTCCAACATTTTTTGCTCAATAGGTGTGTCTTTGAAGGCTGCAACTAATGCTGCATCATTTACAATGAATGCAATATCACTGGATGAATAATTGTCTGTCAATGCAGCTAATGCATTTGTGTCTATGTCGGAACAAGGCCTATCCTTAAGATAGAAATCGAAAATTTTTTTTCTTGTATCCTTGTCCGGAGCTGGAATCATTACATGAAGATCCAGTCTTCCTTTCCTAAGAACTGCTTCGTCAATAAGTTCTTTCTGGTTAGTTGTTCCAATGATGAATATTCCTTTTTGCGAGCAGTTGTTCATCTGGCTAAGGAACTCATTGACTTCAGGATTCATCAAGCTTTTTGCGTCACTTCCCGAACGCTTTGGAACCATAGCGTCAAATTCGTCAAAACAGATAACAGAAGGCGCATTTTTCTCTGCGTCTTTAAACAATTGGGCAATTTTGCCTTGTGAACCATGTATATATGTGCTTCCAATGTCGGATGCTTTGATGAAGATATAGTTCAGTTGTGCCTCTTCTGCGAATTTTTCGGCAAAATATGTTTTTCCACAGCCAGGAGGGCCATAGAGTAGCATTCCATTTGGTGGGGTTAATTTATATTTTTTCGCCTGATTGGGATTTTTCAAGAGGAAGATAACCTTCTGCTGGAGCATGGCCTTGACATCATCCATTCCAGCAACGTCCGCGAAACCATTTCCAACTTTCTTCTGTATACTGTATTCACTCTGTGGTTCTGCTTCTCGCTCTGATTTGACGCCACTCTTTATCACCTTCTGGTCTTCTTTATCGCTGCGGTAGATATTGGGACATGTCTTGGTTTCAAGAGCGTTTAACAGATCTTTTGCTGTTTGGATTCTCTTTTCAGGATCAGGACTGAGACATATTTTGAATAGTTGCTGGAGCCATAATGGACATCCATCTAAACTTCCAGAGAAAGAAAGAGGTTTGTTCATTAAAGTTCTGACTCTCTTTTCTTCCTCATTTGCATCCAACCCTTCAGGAAGTTGCTGTCCCCAAGGTTCTTTCCCAAAAACCATGGAGTAAAGTACTGCGATAATCGAATATATATCCGATCTGTAGTCAAATTGGTTTGAATAAGTCTCAGGCGCACGGTAAAATGCTATTAAGTCAGTGCGCAGGAAGTTATTCCCACTACCGTTATATTCTGAGATATGCCCTAAGTCAATAAGCTGAGTTTCTTCTAATTGCTTAGGGTTGAACATTATATTTCTTGGAGTTATGTCATTGTGCAATAACCCTTTCGAATGCATGTAAATAAGTCCTTTAAGAGCGTTTATTGTAATGTTTAAAGCACGCTCTAGTGGAAAAATTCTTCCCCTTACCAATGGTTCAGCTACTAGGATTCCTGTGAAATACTGAGTGACAATATAAGGATATTTTGTATTTGACATTTCATAAATGTCATCATTTACATATTGTATAACATTACGATGCGCTAACTTTCTAGATAAAGTTATTTCTAATATCTGGCCATCTTTATCCTTTATATCATAGGGTATTCTAGTAGGGTCAAAGATTTTAAGGAAGTACGGAACTCCTTCTTTGTCAGATATACGGTAGGTCTCATTGTATAGCCCTTCTTTAATAAAAGACTGTACAGTATAATTACCTATGATTTGCGACTCTTTTAAGATAGCCATTTGCTTAAATATTAAGGATTGTTTAAAACTGTTTTGCTCATCTTTGGACTTGCAACTAGAAGTTCTCTGATATCTACCCCGAGTAATTCTGATATCCGAGATAGAGTTTGTAAATCTGGCTGCGTAGTGTTTGTACACCATTTTGAGATAGTGACAGGATCTTTCCCTAGTTGTTCGGCTAGCCATTTATTTGTTTGGCCAGCATCAGCAAGCACTGCTTTAAGTCGATTTAGATTTGCCATATTTAATTTATTAACTTTAAATGCAAATATAATTGTTTTATATGTTATAGAAATAATGTTTAAATATGTTTTTTTCGAAAATTTTTGTTTGTATGGCTTATTTAATGTATAATACTCCAATGTTGTTATTTCTAATATATGATATTGTGACAACCATCCGGTCTTTGTGTTTTAGTTTAGTTCACGATTTCGGTAAAGGAGATAAAAAACAGAATATAGTGACCCTGTTTTCTGAACTCTCCATTAGATTTATAGATAGTACTATTTAAGGTCTCTTAATTATTGATGTAACCATTTAATTATAACATCTATCTCTCAAATTCTGCGTAAACAATGCGTAAACAAACTGTTTGAGGGATCAACGTAAAAACCTGAGGGATTCTGAAATTACGCATAAATTTTCAATAATCTAAACAGAAATCAATAGAATTACACTTCATTTGCAGCATTTGTTTACTATAAATATTATCGTAATATGGGTTTAGAAGCAGCCTATGGTATGCCTTCATTCTTCAAATGGATATGTTTCGTCATAGACTTCACTTAGAAGACGATCGTTGAAAAGCCAGTGTGGCGTCGGCTGTATATGTTTGACTTTGTAGCCTTTTAGCTTAGCAGAAAGTGCACTGATAGAAGTTTCTTCTCCTTGATAACACACTTTGCGCTCTGAAAGAATAGTGACAGAAATTGATGGGTCATCTTTCCAGATGAGAACATCGCCTTTCTGCAATCCCATCTCATAGAAATTGAGCGGTGGACGTTTTGCATGTGCTTTTGTGCTGGCAGCTTTGTCCTCATCTGTGAGGTCGTTCTGTATCTCGTCTGTCACTTCTTCCGTCACATCTTCATGGTGGAAAAGTTCGAGTATGGCTTGCGCCTGTTCCACGTTGATACGGAAGAACTCACGGTTCTGATTGATACGCTGAGGGTCAAAGGCTTTATGAAGGGCTTTTTCAATTTTGAGACAGTCACTTTTCTTAACCTTGCACGCAAATTTACACTCAAACGGTACGGGAACTCCTGTTGTATATAATTCCTTCATACGTTTGTCGATGTCTTCCTGTGTGGTCATACCTATTTTTACAAGTCCTGGCATCACAGGGTTTGTCAGAAGATAAACTATTCCGTATTCCATATCGTTGTGTTTTAGAAATTAGAGATTATTGTACGGTTTGTTGTTGTTTGTAATGAAATCAAGAACTTTTTCAAATTTGTACATCAGTGTTACCGTTCTTGTTGGTGAATATATGTGAACTCATTTTTTACTTCTCCTATATTTTTGATTGCTTGCATTGGGATGCTCGGGATTGGTCATTTCGAGATAGCCAGCCTCGACAAGAGCCATGATGTATGTTTGGATATTCTTGCTATGATATGTCAGACCAGCCCTTTCAAGAATTTCTTTGCTGCTACGTGGCACACTGCAGAAGTTTACTATATCCCTCTGTTTATTTGTTATTTTAGGACGTTTAGTGTCAGAGTTAGTATTGAAAGTGTCAGAGTCGGACTCTAAGCCAGTGTCAGAGTATCTATGTTCAGTGTCAGAGTCAGCATTGAAAGTGTCAGAGTTGATGCCTAAGTCGGTGTCAGAGTGTCCAAGTTTAGTATCTAAGTTACCATTGACTTGGCTACCCTCCGGTCTATTTATAGTAATTACAAACTCGTTAGTTCTGTCATTGTTGGTGAATGAAACTTTCATATCCTCAGATAAGGCACGAAGCATACCACTACCTGCTCCTGTGTAGGGGAGCAAATGGATGGCATTTGTGAAGAGGAACATATTGCGTGGCATGGATGTACCTACAACAATATCATCCACGCTAAGCCCATTAGGGAGAATTCCGGGGCTGTGTATCTCCACTCTGTCATCAAAGATGAATATACGGATAGGAGCAGTCGCATTCAGCGAGCGATGTACCAAAGCATTTACGGTGAACTCAACAAGGCTGATGTATGAAATCTCCAATACTCCTTGCGAGTTAAACTCTTTTCCAACTTGTATATGGCGCAAGTTCCGGGTGAAGAAATCCATAATAGTTTCAAACTGATGAAGCAGATTGCCTTCAATGTCGGCATCATTCACTTTATCACGAAATTGTGTACCGCCGAGACTATTACCCACAAAGCAAATACATTTTGCCGTCATTGCTGGAAGCCAACGCTGAGTGTACTTGCCAAACAGCAACATCGCAGCCGCTGTGATTTTTCCATCATGACGAATGAAGCGTAGATTACGCAGCAGTTTCTCTCCATCGTGGCCGCTGGCAATAGCGGAGCATACAGTATCTAAAGAGGCTTCGCGAAAAGCATCGCCCACGAGCCCTTTTCTCACTAATACTTTTTCAAACTTGTTGCTTAAAAAGGTTTTGATGGTATTCTCGTCCAAGTCCTTAATCGTAGCATCCCGAACCCCAGCTTCATCAGGCGAGAAACTGCCGCAGTCGGTCATCATCTCGGCAAGCTCGGCATTATCGAACACCTTGCGCTTGTCGGCACCGTTCTTCACCCACACAATACCCCGATTGTCGTGGTAAGGCTTATTCACCCCTTCTTTAATATGAACCACAACAAGGCTTCCGCCATCCACGGAAATAGTTTCTACATCAACAAGGATGGCAGGAACAACATTTTCTGATGCGATGTTGCTAAGTGTGTTCGTGGTTTCCTGTACTTCCAGATATGACAAAGGATTGACACTGCCGGTTTTGTCCTTCACACCAACGACCAGTGTTCCACCACGTGCATTGCTGAATGCCACCAATTCGCAGCCGATGTCGTAGCTGTCAAGGAGCCGTTCTTTGAACTGCATCTTACTGACTTCGCCAGACTTTATCTGTTGGATAATATCTATTTCATTCATTTTTTCAAATGTTTTTGGTTGAGCAGTCTACCTGCATCAATATTCAAAGCTTCTGCTATTCGCAGGAGGTTTCTTGCGTCAGGCTGCATGGTATTCGTCACCCATTTGGAGACAGTAGCCCGGTCTTTTCCTAATTGCTCTGCCAGCCACTTGCTACTTTTTTGCTCTTCGGCAAGCACAATCTTCAGCCTGTTAATCATTTCTTTTTCCATAAAAGATATTCCTTTCGGTGTAAAGGTACAAATAAACCCAGAGAATCAAGATGAAATATATCAAAAAAGAGCATTTATACAACAAATAATTGGTTATAACGTCAACAAGTAATCTACATTTACTAATAACCTTATTTTGTCGCAAAACACAAATTACTTACGACAGCAATATGGCTTATAAAAAGCAAAAAGGGTACTTAGCATAACTCCGGATGGGAAACTGGCTGTTTCATACACTTGTTTCTGCGTAAACAATGCGTAAACAAACGGTTTCAGTTATGGGTATTTAATGAGTTTTATAAGAAATAGTAAATTCATAACTGCTTGATATTCAATTAATATTGATAAAATGAACTATCGTAGAATATCATTTTATCGTTCTCATAATCTGGAGGTCCCTGGTTCAAGCCCAGGCTGGTCCACAAAA
>OGLM01003616.1_pt1 | contig 12350 bp, 14 predicted proteins | sample 1572531 | NCBI WGS metagenome assembly OGLM01 (sample SAMEA2581909, study PRJEB24529) | metagenome | biome: Human gut stool | place: China | collected 2011 | reverse complement strand
AAGTCCCCACTTACCGAGGTGCATTCCAAATCCAACGGGCGTCGAGGACAAATAGATTGGAAAAACTTAAAGCAAAACTTCAAAGCAAAGCCCACCACCGGGATTCTTCTGAATCAAGGCAGTGGGCTTTTTTCCATACCGAATATTCATTCTGATGACACGGAGGTAATGATTATGAGCCGTACTTTTACCCACAAGACCGATGAATCGACCCTGACCACCCTCTGCCCCCGCTGCCTGAATGCCTTTCGGAACACCCGTGGCATCCGTGTCCGCCGTGCAGACCCCTATCAGCTCACCAAGGAGCCTTGCACCTACTGCCAGACCAACTTCGGCTACGACTACTACATCCAGCCCAGCAGCCCGAAATCCACCTACTTTAAGAAGGGACGGTTCGATGATGAATCTGAATGCGCTTAAGATCGACCCGGAGTTTCAGGGCAAGATCCCGCCGCTGAACGCCGAGGAGGAGCACATCTTAGAGCAGAATATGATTCAGGAGCGGCGGCTTCTGAATCCGCTCATCATCTGGAACGGTTACATACTGGATGGACATTCCCGGTATCGCATCCTCAAGCATCACCCGGAGATCGCTTTTGAAGTGAAGGAAATCCAGTTGCCTGACCGTTATGCTGCACTGGCATGGATCTGCCAGAATCAGTTGGGGCGCAGAAACCTTGACCCGGAACGCCGGAAGTTCTTGATGGGGAAAACCTATGAAAATGAAAAGCTCTCTGTGGGCGGGTCAATTCATAGAGAACATGATGAATCTGGAAGGTTCACCTCATGTGCTCAAAATGATCACATGAGGTTAGCCGAAGGACGCACCTGTGAACGTATTGCTGCAAAAAACGGCGTTACCCCAATATTTGTTCGTCGAGCTGAAAAGTACGCTAAAGGCGTTGATGCAGCGGAAGCTGCCGTCCCCGGTGCAATGGAGGAAATACTGACCGGGCATATCAAGGCTACCGATGCCGAGATCACTGCCTTGGCGCAAACCCCAAAAGAAGAAATCCCGGCAATCATCAAGGAGCTGCGCAAACCCAAGAAGGACCGGAAAGCAAAGAAGCCGACAAGCCCGGAAAAAACCGATGTTTCTGCCGACGATGCTCCTGATTTCAATGCAGTCCATACCGAGGATGAAATCGAGCCAGTAAGCAATTCACCCCCGGATTTCAAAAGGAGTATCCAAGGTCACAAACGCTGTCTTACCGACGAAGATCGAAAACGACTTCGGCAATCCATTGACAACCGCCATCATAAAACGACCGTTGCGAACGGCTCAATTATGATGTGCGAAGTTCAGGGCGCAAAGGAGGATTTTATCCGCCGCTGGAATCTCGTATTCAAAGACTATCCCGATGTTTTTGAGGACAACGACTGCCGAAGTGCCATTCTTTTTCTGATTGATGACACTTCTGCCTATCTTCAGACGATAAAGGAGAGAGTGCTATGATGATTTCTAATCTGAACCTTGCCAAGCTGCCCGAATGTGTTTGCGAGATGCGCTACATCGACAGCGCACTCTTGACCCCCTGCGCTGAATACCAGCGTGTTTTGCGCACCAGAAAGGTGGAGGAGATTTCTGCCACCTTTTCGGAGTACGTTGCCAACGAACCGAGAGTCAGCTACCGTGATGGTCGCTACCATGTTTTTGATGGTCAGAACACCATCGAAGCGCGTATCGCCTGCAACGGAGGTCATGACCTCCCGATTCTCTGCAAAGTCTTTCACGGCCTTTCCAAAAAGGATGAAGCCCTTTTGTTTGCTGTTCAGACGGGCATTTCCACCGATCTGACCGCAGGTGAGCGGCTTCGTGCTGACATCGTGGCAGAAGATGAGGATGCCTGTGCATTTGTTGCAGCCACCGAAGCAACTGGTGCTACTTTTGCACTGGATGGCATCCGAGCCGAGTGGAAGATCTACTGCATCCGCTCTGCCTATTATATTTATAAGAACTACGGTTCTGACATCTATCAGGAAGCCCTGAAGATCATCGTGGAGGCATGGTGGGGCGATTCCGATTCCTTCCTGTCTGGCATCCTCCACGGCGTTACCCGCTTTGTGGCAATGTACCGGGATGAGTACAGCCGGGAGCGTCTGATTGCACGGCTTTCTACGGTGCATCCGAAAACCATTACCAAAAATGCACGGAAGGACACGGGCAACACCGCCGACCGCCACATGAAGCAGATTCTGGAGATCTACAATGGCTCCAGCCGTTCTCTGAGCCTTCCTGTAAAACGCTGATGCTCTCGCCTTTATCGGCATACTCCTTTTTCCTGCAAGAGCCGCCTGTTATAAACGGGCGGCTCTTGCTACATATAGAAGGATAGGAGGTCTGATCGCTATCATACCAAAAGACTGGAAATACCTCAGAGGGGACATTTACTATGCAGATATGGAGCCGCACATCGGCTCCGAACAGGGCGGCACCCGCCCTGTGGTGGTTCTGCAAAACGATGTAGGAAACCGCTATGCGCCTACCCTTATCGTGGCGACAGTGACTTCCCGCACCGAGAAAAAGAGATACCAGCCCACACACGTTCTGATAGCCCATAATACGGCCTTTGAAAAGCCGTCTGTGGTTCAACTGGAGCAGATCTTCACGATAGACAAAAGCCGCATACAGCGCTTCCTAGGGCAGACTACACGGCATGAAATGCGCCGGATCGAAGAAGCCCTGATGAACAGTTTGGAAATCAATGAATGGGACAGGAGGAATGCCGATGAATGAAAAAGTGATGGTGTCGCCGGAGATCCAGAGCGAAGCAGTTGTCCTGCCGCAGATCGTCAGCATCAAGCAGGCAAGTCAGCGTATGGGCTTGCCTGAATATTACATCCGCCGCCTTTGCCGGGAAGTGCCGGGCATGGCATTTCAGTCGGGCATCAAATGGTATATCAACCTTGGAAAGATGGCTGACTACTTCAACGGTGGAACGACAACTTCTTGACTTGTCAAGGATGCGGGCATAAACTGCGACATCCTAAAAATTAACCGCCTGAACTGCTATACTCATCGTGACAGAGATAACCACCACACAGAAAGGACGGTAAATATATGGCATCGTTTGAATTGCGAGAACCCAAAAAGAAGCCTCGTTATTATAAACTCATCGCAAATGTTCTGGTGAACGGCAAAATTGAACGCCGTTATGGTCGGTTCGATTTTGACCCCACCGAACTGAAAAACGCTCGTGCGCGCAACGCTGCTGCGAAAGCTGCCGCTGCCGAATTTGAACGGCTGGAACAGGAAAAGGCAGACAAGGAAGCCAGCAATGCAGGAAAGACCTTTGCAGTAGTGGCGCAGGAGTACATAGAATCCAAAAAGGCAAGACTTGCTCCTTCTGCTCGCTTAGAGGGCGATTATGACAGCCATCGTAATAAGGCGAACACAACGAGGGGCAAGGAAAACTACCTTCGGAAGATTCAGCAATTCCCTGAGTTTGCACAGAAGCCCGTTGATTCCATCAAAAAGGTGGATTGTGATTGGGTTCTGGAACAAATCGAAATTGGCGGCGCACGGTGCCGCACCCATGCTGTTATCAATCAGCGTGGTCTGGAGATGAAAAAGGAATCTTGTCCGAAGTTAGCTAAGAGATGCGATTGCGGTGCAAAAACCATCGAAAAGGCATTTCGCAGCGAAACAGTTGATATTAAAACAGCAGAACAGGTGGCGATTGCGCTGGGCTGTAAAGTGGACGATGCTTTTGATGTGGAAACCATTGCAAAACCTATGACCAGAAAGAGCATGAGAGAATACGCTCTGTTCATTCGTTCTACACTGGAATATGCGGATGAAAATTACGGTGTGAAGAATCCCATGCACAAAATTCCTGCACTGGGAAGCCGGAGCAGGTCGGTAGACACTATTAAGAAGCACCAGATCAAGCAGCTTCAGGACACCTTAAAGGAAAGTTCCATGTTGGAACAGGTGATCGTTCTGTCCCTGCTCAATTCTGGTGTGCGCCGTGGCGAACTGGCTGGACTGACATGGAAAGATGTCAACTTTGAAGAATGCACTATACATATTTCTAAATCGCTTCTGGTATTCAAAGATTACGGCTACCAGTTGACTACTACAAAGGAAAGCAACATCCGGGATGTGGACGTTGCACCGGAGTACATGGACTTCCTCAAAGAATATTATAAGTATTGGAAGTCCCAGAAAAAATTGATGGGAGGGAGTTGGCAGAAAAACCTTGATAAGAAAAGTTCCAAGTATGCTCCCTCTCTCCTTGCCCTTCGGGGGACGGACTTTGTAATCTGCAACGACCATGGATTCCCCATCAACCCGGACAGCTATGGCGCACTGGTTCGCAGGATCGGACAGCGGGCAGGCATTGAAGGGCTGCATCCTCATATGTTCCGGCACACTTTTGTGAGCATCCTCTTGTCCAACCCGGAGATCGGCGTTGCGACAGTAGCCGCAGAAGCCGGACACGCACAGCCCAGTACCACCCTTGCAATTTACACGCAGGTCTATGACAAACGGCGCAAAGAAATTCGCAACCAGATGAGCAAGGAGCTGTACGAATGAGCAAAAAAGAAGCACGAAGGCCGGAACCTTCGTGCTTTTTTGGTGGGCCAGGCAGGACTTGAACCCGCGATAACCCCGTTATGAGCGGGGAGTTCTAACCACTGAACTACTGGCCCTTATGGAATTTGAACGTACCTGTGAGGGTGCGTTCAAATGCTCCTTCGTAGGTGAAAAGTAGGTGAAACCGCTTTTTTGAAGTTTGAAACTTCAAAAAATAACGAAAAAACGCTGTTTGAAAAAGGTGGATACGGTAAGGTCTGGCGGTTATGAGCCGCCAGCTCTGACCAACTGAGCTACTAGCCCCCATTGCCCGGTTTGCCGGGCGCACAAGTAAGTATAACAAAAAACGCGCGAAATGAAAAGCGTTTCGGGCAAAATTATTTTGTGCGGTGGGCTTCCAGCTTCTGCTGCATGAACTTGTCCAGCATTTCCTGCGGAAAAAGCGGCTCCTTGTAGCCAAAGGCCTCCCGGATGAAGATCAGGGTGGCGATGGTCTGCCGCCCGGGGTCAAGCCGGAGGGTATACAGGGTGTCCAGCGGCTGCTGGGTGGGCTGGTGCAGGGTCAGGTGCAGCAGAAAGCCGCCGTCGTTCTCCCGGCGGCACTCGTAGGCAAAGACATCGTCCGGGCTGTGCTGGTCCAGCCGGTCGAAGCAGTCGTCCAGCGGCAGGTCGGTGCGGAACTCGGACAGGCCGCTGGGGCCGTACTGGCTGCGGCGGTTCTGGTCTTTCCTAGACAGCAGAAATACGATAAAGCCCAGAATGGCCGCGAGAAGAAGGATGGAAAAAACAGCGTTCATGTGCGCCTCCCGATGGAATTTGTGTCGAGTTTTCCTTATTGTAACACAACACGCCCCAAAATGTGTTATAATATTTGAAAAATTCCAAAAACTGATGGGGAGCCTGCGCCCTTTCTGCGGGCGGGAGGGACGATATGAAACTCAAATTCACGCGAAAGACCTGGTATTTCCTGCTGCTGGCTTCCGCAGCGGCCTCTATGCTCAACGGCTTTGCCGTCCTGAGCGGCAACAGCTTCGGCCTCATCGAGCAGATAGCATTCGCCATGGCGGGCATCGCGGCCCTTTTCCTCGCGGCGGAAAAAGGCTCGGCAAGCTGGGAAAAACGCAACTTCACCGGCGTGTTCGTGCTGCTGATGGTGAGCTACATGGTCAACGGCTGGGCGGGCTACCTCTGCTCTGCGCTGGCGTGGCCGCTGCTGCTCAGTACTGAGTACAAGCGCGGCATGGCCATCCAGCGCCAGCTGCAGCTGGTGGGTGCCGCCGAAGCGCTCCACCTGTTCTTCCTGCTGATGGCGAAATACGGCGGCATGGCCACGCTGGGTTTCTGGACGAACCTGCTCTGGGTGCTGCTGGCCTGCGCCCGGGGCTGGGCGGCACTGAGTCTTTATAAGATGCAGGAGGACGCATGACCCAGCGGCGGAGAAGACGCCGCGCCCGGCGGGGCCGGTTCGGGCGGCGGGCGTTTCTGGCCGGGGCAGGCTGCGCCGCTCTGGCCGGGGCAGCGGTGCTGCTGGGCCGGGGCCAGACGGCCTCGGCGTCGTCGGTGCCGCCGACGGACGAAGCAGAGCCAAACGCCGCCCTGCCCACGGGTGAATGGCGGGCCGTCTGGGTGAGCTATCTGGAATGGGCCGGGATGGACTTTTCGTCCGAAGAAGCCTTCCGTGCCGGTGCGGCGGCGCTGATGGACAACTGCCTGTCCATCGGGCTGAACACCGTCATCGCGCAGGTGCGGCCTTTCGGGGATGCGCTTTACAGGAGCACCCTCTTCCCGTGGAGCCATCTCTGCACCGGCGAGCAGGGGCAGGACCCCGGCTTCGACCCGCTGGACGTCCTCATCACCGAAGCACACAGCCGGGGCCTTTCGCTGGAAGCGTGGGTGAACCCCTACCGCCTCCGCTCCTCGGCGAAGATGCCGCCCGCACTGGCGGAAAATAACCTTGTCAATGTACATCCCGAGTGGGTCTGCGCCGTGGGCGAGGGGCTGTACCTGAACCCGGCTATCCCGGAAGCCGCAGACTATGTGGTGCAGGGCGTGGCCGAGCTGGTGCAGAACTACGCTGTGGACGGCATCCACTTCGACGACTATTTTTACCCCACGACAGACGCTGCGCTGGACGCGGCCCAGTTCGCCGCCAGCGGCGCGGGGGATCTGGCCGCATGGCGGCGGCAGAACGTCACCACGCTGGTGAAAGCAGCCCACGACGCCGTCAAAGCCGCCGACGCTACCCTCCGTTTCGGCGTCAGCCCGCAGGGCAACCCCGACAACGACCTCGGCCAGCAGTACAGCGACGTGAAAGCATGGCTGGCCGCCGAAGGCGAAAACGCTGTGGTGGACTACCTCTGCCCGCAGATATACTGGGGCTGCGGCTATACCCTCCAGTCGGGCAGCACCCGCTTCGCCTTCGAGAACATCGTGCCGGAGTGGCTGGCCATGCCCAGGGCGGCATCCACGGCCCTCTACTTCGGGCTGGGGGCCTATCGCATCGGCGAGGGCGACGGCGGTGCCAACGAGGACAGCCAGAGCCAGTGGTGTACGGGCAGCGCTCTTGCCCGGCAGGTGGAACGTCTGCACAGCCTCGGCGCGGGCGGATGGGCGCTCTACCGGTACGATTCGCTGTTCCGGTCAGCCCAGCCGGAGCTTGCCGACGCCGAACGTGCGGCGCTGGCCGCTCTGACTACAGCCTGAACTCTTGTATGGAAAAGCAAAATGCGGTATACTATATAAATCGTGTAAAACCTCGTGTTAAAACAAAATTTGAGGATAAAAGATTATGAAAAAGATAAAGCGAATCGTCCTGCTCGTCGTGGCGGTGCTGGTACTGCTTGTGGCTGCGTCCGGCGTCAAGACTGTGCTGGACATGAAGAACAGCGCGGACAACGAGGTGCAGGAAGAGGACAGCACCCGCTGGGCCGAACTGACCAGCGACCCGCTGAACCTCGAGGGCATTGCTGACGCCTCGGCCAAGTATGCCTCGGCGGCGGTGAACGGGAGCCTGAACCTCGTGTTCAACGGCATCTGGAGCCGCCAGACCGATTACTTCACCGTCCCGGGCGGCAGCCTGACCATCACCGGCTACGGCACCGCCGAGGGTACCCAGCGGTACAAGGTGTCCGTCTGGCAGAAGGTGGCCGGCGGCGCACAGTACGTCAACGGAAGCACCTATTATATCAAGACCGATGGTCAGAACTACCGCTGCGTCATCTCCGGGCTGGACCCGGCGGCCAGCTACCGCCTGACCATCTCCTACGATTCCAGCCGCTACTACCTCTATGGCGGACTCAAAGTGGAGGGCATTGCAGGATGAAGACACAGACCAAACATTCGTTCATGCTGATGCTCTGTGCCTTTATCTGGGGTACGGCTTTCGTAGCCCAGAGCGCAGGCTCCGGCATGGGGGCCTATTCCTTCCTCGCAGGGCGCAGCTGGCTGGCTGTCCTCGTGCTGATCCCCACCGTGTTCGCCTTCGACGCCGTGCGCAAAAAACAGGGACAACCGTACGGCTGGCCGAAGGAGAAGTCGGAGCGAAAGACTCTGCTGGTGGCGGGCCTCGTCTGCGGCACCTTCCTGTTCGCGGCCTCAGCGGCTCAACAGATCGGCATCACCATCAACCCGTCCACGGCCAAGGCCGCGTTCCTGACGGCCATGTACGTCGTGATGGTGCCGGTGTTCGGCCTCTTTCTGGGCCGGAAGGGCAGCGCTCAGCTCTGGGTCAGCATGGTCATCGCCGTGGCGGGCCTGTATATGCTCTGCATGAAGAACGGCTTCGGCGGCATTGAGACCAGCGACTGGATACTTCTCAGCTGCGCCGTGCTGTTCAGCTTCCAGATCATGTCCATCGACCACTTTTCGCCGCTTGTGGACGGTGTGCGGCTGAGCCTCATCCAGTTCATCGTGGTGGCTGTGGAGAGCTCTGCGGCGGCGCTGATCTTCGAGACGCCCACGCTGGCAGAGTACGGCGCAAACTTTCTGCCTGTGGTCTACTGCGGCGTCATGTCCAGCGGCGCGGGCTATACGCTTCAAATCCTGGGCCAGAAAGATTTGAACCCCGCCATCGCCAGCCTTATCATGTGCTTGGAAAGCGTATTCAGTGCGCTGGGCGGTTGGCTGCTGCTGGGCCAGAACCTTTCGATGCGGGAGAGCGCAGGCTGCACCCTCATCTTCGCCGCGGTCGTGCTGTCTCAGCTGCCCCTTGCGGAGCTGCGCAGATGCAAAAAGGGCGCATGATGCTGCGGGCGGCCGGGGGCATCTCCTATGAGCTGACGCGGGGGCGGGTCAAGCGGCTCAACCTCCACGTCCGGCGGGACGGCACCGTGGCTCTCAGCATCCCCCTGCGCACGACGCTGGAAGCGGCTGACGCCTACGTCATCGCCGAGGCGGAGTGGATACGGGCTGCACAGGCCCGGCAGGCCGCCCGCGAAAAGCGGCAGGAGGAACTGCCCGACAAGGCGGCCGCCCTGGCCCACTTCACGGCCATGAGCGACAAGGTCTACCCGGCCTTTGCCGGGGTGCTGGGCGGGCAGAAGCCCACCATCAAGGTGCGGGACATGACCAGCAGGTGGGGCGTGTGCTACATGAAACGGCGGCAGATCACCTTTGCATTGCAGCTCTACAACATGCCGCCCGCCGCACAGATCTATGTGGTGGTGCACGAGTACTGCCACTTCCTGCAGCCCAACCACAGCCCGGCCTTCTGGGCCGAGGTGGAAAAGCTGCTGCCGGACTGGAAAGAACGGCGGGCTTTATTGAAATAACCTCTCCGCCGCCTATGGCGGCACCTCCCCTGGTAGGGGAGGCAAGTCAGGCACCACTGTTTTCTTGGCTCTCCTACTAGGAGAGCTGCAAAGCGAAGCTGAGAGGTTTTGCCCTAAAGTATATAGAAACGATTAGGAGTGTGTACCTTTCGTGGAAAGTGAAAAAAAGACCTCCGGCGGTGACAAATATTCAAAGCTGGCCGGAAACACCATTATCTTTGCCATTTCGAGCTTTTCGTCAAAGCTGCTTATCTCATAGCTTGAACCGCCGATTCCGTATGTGAGAAATCTGTTTTCATTGTTTTTCATTACGGGATTTGAATGTGTAAGCTGAAGTCGTGCAACCTCTGTACCGGAGCTTGTCAGGGTTACAAAAGAAGTATCTGACGCATACACTGCATGTCCCTGTGACACGGCAAAGTTGCCTGATGAAACCTCTGAACCGATAATATCAACAGGATAGCCGTGACCTGCGTTGCCGAGTACATCGTATGTCCACCAGTTAGAGATATTTTCCCATGTGAGCTTGTCACGGTTTGCAAAGGCAAAAACTATAAGTCCTGCCGCAAGTGCAATGCACGCACCGATGATGATTTTCTTGACAGCCTGCGGCGACATTTCGGTTTTTTCCTGTTCGTAATCGTCAAGAGGCATATCCTCATAGCTCATTACATCTCTGTCGGATTTATGTGTTTTTCGTTTTGAATAATGTCCTTTAAACTTTTTAAACATCAGTGTTCACTCCTTTTTGTGAACTGTTGTCATTTTCATAATTCACACGATTCAGGTACAATCCGCAAGCCTGTGCGGTCGGACCCGAATATTTTCTGTTTTTCTTTTCTATAATAGATGGGATTTCATCGGGAGCAATTTTGCCCTGCTGAATCCTGAGAAGTGTTCCCACCATAATACGAACCATATTGTACAAAAAGCCGTCAGCCTCAACCTTCATTGTAACAAGGTTGCCCTCACGGGTTACCGAAAAGGCTTTTACATTTCTGGTCATATCCCCTTTTTCACGGTTATCAAGCGTGAAAAAGGAAGTGAAATCGTGTCTGCCGACATATGCCTGTGCGGCTTTGTCGAGCAGATTTTCGTCAATTTTGTATCTGTAATGAAGTGCGTATCCGTCAAGAAACGGATTTCGCACCTCGCTGTTCCAGATTTTGTAGATATATTCCTTGCTTGTGCAGGAATAGCGGGCATGAAAATCGGGTGCAACCTCTTTGCAGTCAAGAACCGCAATGCTTAGGGGCAGCCAGCGGTTAAGCGCCGCCTTGAGCCTTTCGGGCTTTATGGGATGCTCTGTTTTAAGGCTGATGCAGTACATATTTGCGTGAACTCCGCTGTCTGTGCGACTGCAGCCCTTTACATCAAAATCGTCGCCGATAATCTTTGAAAGAGCAGTTTGAAAAGCCTCCTGAACCGTCATTGCGTTCTGCTGAATCTGCCAGCCGTGGAACTCTTTTCCGTCATATGAAATTGTGAGAAGAAGATTTCTTAAACTGCCGCAGGCAGGAATATGTTGCATAAAATCACTCCGCCTATTAGAAGTGCGACCATTACAAAAGATACATAGTCACGCTTTGCCATATGAATAGTTTTCATTCGTGTTCTTCCTGTTCCGCCACGGTAGCAACGGCACTCCATAGCTGTTGCAAGCTCATAGGCTCTTCTGAATGCCGAAACAAAAAGCGGAATAAGGATTGGGATAAACGCCTTTACCCTCTGAATAATATTACCCGAGTCCATATCGGCACCTCGTGCCTTTTGAGCCTGAGTAATTTTGTCGGTTTCTTCAAGAAGTGTGGGAACAAATCTTAAAGCAAGCGACATCATCATTGCAATCTCGTGAACGGGAAAGTGCAGTTTTGCAAGCGGCTTCATCAGTCTTTCGATTGCATCCGTAAGCTCTGTCGGAGAGGTTGTGAATGTAAGACAGGAACTTGCAAGGATAAGACAGATGATTCTTACCGAAACAAAAATTGCTCTGTTAATGCCGTTTAAGGTAATTTTGAAAATTCCCCATTGTACAAGCGGATCACCCGAACCGTAGAATACATTGAGAATTGAGGTTACTATTATAATAAATATAATTACTTTCATGCTTTTGAAATAGAACTTTGCAGGCACCTTGCTTGCCGCAACGAAAAGCGCGGTAAAAAGCACAACAAGTGCAAGCGAAGCATAATTAAAAGTACAGAAAATAATTACGAGAAATCCGACAAGCATAATCAGCTTTGCACGGGGATCACATTTGTGGATTACGCTGTTCGCAGGAAAATACTGACCGAACGCAACATCTCTTACCATATTTTACCCTCCTTGTCAAGCAGTGAGGAAATACAGTCCATTGCCTCATCAACAGTAAGTATTCCTTCTGGAACATTAAAACCTTTTTCACGCAGTTCAAGCATAATCTTGGTTATCTGCGGTACTCGAAGTCCTATTTTTTCAAGCTCTCGTCCCTTTGAGAAAACTTCTTTCGTCTTATCAAACATAACGAGGTTTGACTTGTTCATAACGATTATCTTATCGGCAACCCTTGCAATGTCTTCCATGCTGTGGGATACAAAGATAACGGTGTTTTTGCGTTCCTTGTGATACTGCACAATCTGGCTCAACAGCACATCTCTGCCCATAGGATCAAGACCTGCGGTTGGTTCGTCAAGAACGAGAACCTCGGGATTCATTGCTATAACGCCTGCAATTGCCGCCCTTCTCTTTTCACCGCCCGAAAGGTCGAACGGAGATTTTTCAAGAAGTTCATCTTTAAGTCCGGTAAATCTTGCGGCGTCATTTACCGCTTTTTCAAGCTCTGCACCGCTCTTGCCCATATTTGTAGGGCCGAATGCGATATCCTTGGCAACGGTTTCTTCAAAAAGCTGATATTCGGGATACTGAAATACCATTCCGACTTTGAAACGGATTTTTCTGATATCCTTGGGATTTGCCCAGATATCCTCGCCGTCAAGAAGAACCTGTCCCGAAGTTGGTTTCATAAGTCCGTTGAGCATTTGAACAAGTGTTGACTTGCCCGA
>OGLM01003613.1_pt1 | contig 12352 bp, 9 predicted proteins | sample 1572531 | NCBI WGS metagenome assembly OGLM01 (sample SAMEA2581909, study PRJEB24529) | metagenome | biome: Human gut stool | place: China | collected 2011 | reverse complement strand
GTGTCGATCTGCATGGTGACGTTATCCTTGGTGATGACGGGCTGGGGATCGAAGTCGGCGACCTGCTCCTTGAGGCTGACCTTCTTGACCACGCGCTCAATGAAGGGGATCTTCAGGTGCAGGCCGACGTTCCAGGTCGCGCTGTACGCGCCGAGACGCTCGACGACGTAGGCGCGGGACTGCTGCACGACGTGGATGTTGCTCACAACAAGAATGAGCACGAGTACGACGAGCACGATGACGCCGATGTAGTTGAAAATGGATGCGATAGGCATATTACGGTTCCTCCCTTTCTTTTCTGACGAAGAGCTTGACGCCCTCCATTCGGACGATGGTGACCATGGAGCCGCGGGCGATCACGTCGCCGTCCTCGCTGCGGGCGGTCCATGTTTTGCCGTCGATGTAGACGGCGCCGGTGGTGTTTTCGTTGTCGATGGTCTCGGTGACCTTGGCCGTGTGGTGCAGCACGCGGTCGGCGTTGGTGGGAACAATGGTCTTATCCAGCATTTTGTGCGCCAGCGGGCGCGTTGCGATCAGCGCCGCGATGGAGACCGCCAGAAAGACGACGATCTGCAGCCAGAGCACCGCGCCGAGCTCCAGCGAGAGCAGCGCGGCGACCGCGCCCGCCACGAACCAGATGGAGACCAGCCCCGCCGTCGCCGCCTCGGCAATGCCGAAAATGACGATGGCGGCGATCCATACGAATGTCATGTTGCCTCCCGAACCTCCTTTCATGCTGTGGGCAAGCGCCATCAGCGAGAGCAGAACGATAAAGATCAGCGTGCCGCCGATGAGCTTGTCATAGGGGGAAAGATTGCTGAGAAAGTCAACAAAGGAACGCTTGAGCGGCTTGCCGGCGATGGGCTGCTCGACCTCGGCCTCCTCCGCCTCGACGGGCGGAAGCTCGTCGGCGAAGAGCGCGTCGAGCGTCGTGTGGTAGCGGTGGCAGATGTAGAGGATCTTTTCGATCTCCGGGTAGCCGCGGCCGGACTCCCAGCGCGACACCGCCTGCCGCGAGACGTGCAGCTGCTCGGCAAAGGTCTCCTGCGTCATGCCGCTTTGCTTTCGGACCTCCTGCAGCTTTTCGCCAAAGGCCATTTCCCTGTTCCTCCGTTTCTCTCTGTGTGGCTATCCTACCGCCCGCGCCGTGTTTTTTCCACCAACCTGCGCTTGCGTTTTGCGTTTTTGCCTGTCCGACGCGCAACTTTAACGTTACATTGCCCGCCGGAGGGGCGTTTGGGGCTTTTCCATAGTATACCATAGGGCGAGGGGAATTACCATGCTTTTTTTGCGCGCGGACGATTGCGTTTTTGCGCCGCGTCCGCTATACTGGAAAAAACGAAAGAGGAAAGCGATGGAAACGCCATGCTGCAATTTGCCATTCCCTGCCTGCTGGGGCTCGAGAGCCTGGTGGGCGATGAAGTGAAAAAGCTCGGTCTTGCCGACGTCCGCGTGGAAAACGGGCGTGTGCTGTGCCGCGGCGAGGAGCGCGACCTCGCGCGGCTGAACATCAATCTGCGCTGCGGTGCGCGCGTGCTGCTCGTGCTCGCGAGCTTCCGCGCGACGGATTTTGAAACGCTCTTTCAGGGCACCCGCGCCGTGCGCTGGGAGGACTGGATCCCCCGCGAGGGCGAGTTCCCCGTGACGGGCTATTCCATCAACTCCACGCTGCACTCCGTTCCCGCCTGCCAGTCCATCGTGAAGAAGGCGGTCGTCGAGCGGCTCAAGAGCAGGTATCATATCGAGTGGTTTGAGGAGAGCGGCCCCGTCCATCAGATACAGTTCTCGATCATGAAGGATAAGGTCTCGCTGCTTATTGACACCTCAGGCTACGGCCTGCATAAGCGCGGCTACAGGCTCGACGCCAATGACGCGCCTATTAAGGAGACCTTGGCGGCGGCGCTTTGCAGCCTGTCTCACCTCAGACCTTATCATAAATTCTACGACCCGATGTGCGGCTCGGGCACGCTGCTTATCGAAGCAGCCCTCATAGCCCGCAACATGGCCCCGGGAGTGTTCCGCAAGGAATACGCCTTCGAGAAATGGCCCGACTTCGACGCCGAACTCTTTGACCGCATATACAACGACGACTCGCAGGAGCGCGAATTCACACACCACATATACGGCTACGACATCGACATGGCTTCAGTACAGAAGGCACGCCTCAACGTGCGCGCCGCCGGACTGACCAAAGACATTACGATAGAGCAGGCCGACTTCAAGGACTTCAAGCAGCCTGCTGAAAAGTCGATAATGGTGACCAACCCGCCCTACGGCGAACGTATATCCACCCCGGACCTGCTTGGCACGTACCGCATGATAGGCGAAACGCTCAAGCACAAGTTCAAGGGCAACGATGCATGGGTGCTCAGCTACCGCGAAGAATGCTTCGACCAAATAGGCCTGAAGCCGTCAATCAAGATACCGGTGTACAATGGTTCGCTCGAATGCGAGTTCCGCAAATACCAGATGTTTGAAGGAAAGCTCAGCGACTTCCGCGGAGCCGGCAACATACTGAAGACCGAAGAGGAGAAACGCAGCATGGCAGAGAAGCACCGCTTCAAGCAGAACCGTGAATTCAAGAAACGCCTAGAGGAGGAGGAAGACAACGAGGAAGGCGACATACGCACGTTCAAATTCCACCGCATAGACTTCAAGGAGCGTGGCGACAACAACCGCGAACGCCGCCGCGGAGGGCGCAACTATGAAGACCGGGGCGACCATTACGAACGGCGCGGCGACCGGGGCGACCGCCGCGGAGGACGCGACACACGAGGCAACAGGGACAAACGTGACTTCAGCAAAAAAGGAAAACGATATGACGACTAACCATAAAAACGCTATAAAGCGCAATGCACGGATGATATTCACGGCATTGTTCACCATATTCGCCATGACTACGGTTAACGCGCAACTAAAGGAGTTCACGCTCGAAGACCTTAACTTCGGCGGCACGAACTACCAGAACATGACGCCGAAAAACAAGACTTTGGCGTGGTGGGGCGACCAACTCGTACACCTCGACGTGGAGGAATGCTACATAGTCGACAAGAATACGGGAAAAGAAAAGCTCCTCTTCACACTCGACGACATAAACAAATGGGCTGGAACGTCGGCAGACAGCAGCAAGATTTACCACTTGTTGTACGCCTCATTCCCCTACCCCGACGAACCTTTGGTTCTGATAAACAGGAAAAACGAACGTCTGCTCGTCAACTTCAAGACCAAGAAAACCATCTGGAAGCAAAGCACTGAAGGCGAAACACACGAGGAATGGTGCCCGGTTTCACGCGCCGTTGCCTTCGTCAAGGACGACAACCTTTATGTGACCGACGCTGAAGGCGTAACCCGCCAGGTAACCACTGACGGCAGCCACGACATAGTCTACGGCCAATCAGTTCACCGCGATGAGTTCGGAATATATAAAGGCACATTCTGGAGTCCCGACGGACAGAAGCTGGCCTTCTACCGTATGGACCAAAGCATGGTGCCCGACTATCCCCTGGTCGATGTCGACACACGCATAGCCACCCTGCTGCCGACCAAATATCCGATGGCAGGCGAAGCCAGCCACAAGGTCACTGTCGGCGTTTACGACCTGAAAGCCGGCAAGACCGTATACCTGAAAGCAGGCGACCCGACCGACCGATACTTCACCAACGTTGCATGGAACCCCGACAGCAAGACGGTCTACATGATAGAGCTGAACCGCGACCAGACCGACATGGAACTGGTAAGCTACAATGCAGGGACAGGCGACAAGACGGCAACGTTGTACAAGGAGCACCATGACAAGTACGTGCATCCCGTCACACCGATAACATTCCTGCCCTGGGACAACGGCAAATTCATACTGCAAAGCGAGAAAGACGGCTACAACCACCTTTACCTTTTCAATACGAAAGGCGAGCAGCTGAAGCAGATTACGAGCGGCAAATGGATTGTGCTCGAGCTTGTCGGCTTCAACGCAAAGGCCAGGACGGCCATCATCGTTTCTACGGAATGCAGTCCGATACAGAACAACATCTACTCCGTTAACATCGAGACCGGCAAGCGCACACTGCTCGACAACGGACGCGGCGTGCATGCAGCGGCTTTCGGCGACGGCATACATCGTACAAGCATGTTATCAGCGTCGGGCAAATACGCATTCGACAAGTATTCGGAGCCTAAAGTTCCGCGCAACATAGACATAATAGACACGGAGAGCGCAAAGGCAAAGAACTATTTCATCTCGCCCGACCCGTGGAAAGGCTACAACGTGCCAGAATATTCATGCGGCACAATCAAGGCCGCCGACGGCGTAACCGACCTTTACTACCGTATGGTGAAACCCGTAAACTTCAACCCGTCGAAGAAATATCCGACAGTGGTTTACGTCTACGGAGGTCCCGGAATACGCAACGTCGAGGCACGCTGGAACTATGCAAGCCGCAGCTGGGAGACGTACATGGCACAGAAAGGATACCTGCTCTTCATACTTGACAACCGCGGTTCGTCCGACCGAGGACGCGACTTCGAGCAGGCAACGTTCCGCAGACTCGGCGTCGAGGAGATGAAAGACCAGATGAAAGGCGTTGAATATCTTAAGTCGCTAGCCTACGTAGACACGACACGCATGGGCGTACACGGTTGGAGTTTCGGCGGCTTTATGACCACGTCGCTTATGACGACCTACCCTGACGTATTCAAAGTTGGTGTCGCCGGAGGTCCCGTCATCGACTGGAAATGGTACGAGGTGATGTACGGCGAACGCTATATGGACACGCCGCAGGCCAATCCGGAAGGCTACGCGGAGACCAGCCTCATCAACAAGGCGAAGAACCTGAAGGGTAAACTTCAGATCATAATAGGCACTGACGACCCCACGGTGGTTCCGCAACACGCGTTGTCATTCATCAAGAAATGCAACGAAGTTGGCACACAACCCGACTTCTACGTTTATCCCGGCGAAGGACACAACATGATGGGGCACCAGAGCGTACACCTGCACGAGAGGATTACACAATATTTTGAGGACTATTTGAAATAACAAAGTTATGAAAATACTATTATTAGGAAGCGGCGGGCGCGAACATGCACTTGCCTGGAAGATAGCTCAAAGCAAGAAGACTGAAAAACTATACATCGCCCCGGGCAACGCCGGAACGGCAAGCGTAGGCGAGAACGTGGATATAAAGGCCGACGACTTCGACAAACTGAAGGACTTTGTCGTGGCAAACGGTGTCGACATGGTTGTAGTGGGACCTGAAGATCCGTTGGTGAAAGGCATCTACGATGAATTCAAGAGCGACGCACGCACGGCTGCCATACCTGTAATAGGCCCGTCTAAACTGGGCGCACAGCTTGAAGGCTCGAAGGATTTCGCCAAAGGTTTCATGCAGCGCCACAACATACCGACGGCAAAATACAAGACGTTCAACGGCAACACACTTGAAGAAGGACTGCGTTTCCTCGAAACACTGCAGCCCCCTTACGTGCTGAAGGCTGACGGTCTCTGCGCAGGCAAGGGAGTGCTGATATTGCCGACGCTCGACGAGGCAAAGAAAGAACTGCGCGAAATGCTTGGCGGAATGTTCGGCAACGCTTCCGCAAATGTTGTCATCGAAGAATTCCTCAGCGGCATAGAATGCTCCGTATTCGTGCTAACAGACGGCAAGAACTACAAGATTCTGCCCGAAGCAAAGGACTACAAGCGCATAGGCGAACACGACACGGGACTCAATACCGGCGGAATGGGCAGCGTAACGCCAGTACCGTTTGCAACGAAAGAATGGATGAAGAAGGTTGAAGACCGCATAATCCGCCCCACAGTGGAAGGACTTGCCGAGGAAAATCTCGACTACAAGGGTTTCATCTTCTTCGGACTCATCAACGTAAACGGCGATCCGATGGTGATAGAGTACAACTGCCGCATGGGCGACCCGGAAACGGAGAGCGTAATGCTGCGCCTGAAGAGCGACATTGTTGACTTGTTTGAAGGCGTAGCAAACGGAGACCTCGACCGTCGTGAAATAGAGTTTGACGAACGTGCTGCCGTTTGTGTGATGCTCGTCAGCGGCGGATATCCCGAGAAATATGCCAAGGGCTACCCCATTACCGGCATCAACGACGTTGAAGGAAGCATCGTGTTCCACTCAGGTACGGCATTGAAGGACGGCCAAGTGGTTACAGCCGGCGGCCGCGTCATCGCCGTAAGCTCGTACGGTAAAGACAAAGACGAGGCCCTCGCCAAGTCGTTCGCAGAAGCTCAGAAGATACATTTCACTGACAAGTACTTCCGCAGCGACATAGGAAAAGACCTGTAAACAAGTTCTGACAATCCATAATGAATAATCCATGACAGGCCGCGACGCACTATAAGCCGGCGCACATACTGTCATGAATTATTCATTATGAGTTATAATAATTACCAACAATAGTGAAGCGATTACAAAACAAGATAGCCGAAAGCCGCTTCGCCCTGCCTGTCGTTGCCGTATATACTGCGGCAATGTGGCTGGCCGGTGGCATAATAGCCCGACAGCAGTATGTTGAATTTGCGCTGTTCGCAGTGTCAGCTTACCTTATGGCCGAGATGAACAACCGCAACGCGCTAATCAGGATATACAGCCGCATGGTGTCGTGCTCGTTCCTTGTATTCGGAACGATGGCGTGGTCAGCGTCTAACTTACAAACATCTGCCACGCTCGACACATGGCTCGTGCAACTGTGTTTCATCGCCGCCTACCTCACACTTTTCAGCTGTTACCAGGACAAGCGCGCCCAAGGCAAGATGTTTTACGCCTTCATGTTCATAGGCGTTGCCAGCACATTGTTTGTCCAAGCACTGTTTTTCGTACCGCTGCTGTGGCTGCTCATCGGCACAAACCTCATGGCGTTCAGCGGGCGCAACTTTTGGGCATCGCTTATAGGCCTGACCCTGCCATATTGGTTCTTAGGCGGATACTGCGCCCTGACCGGCCAAATTGACTACATCACGGCACACTTCGCCCCGGAAGTATGGGTAACGCCTTTGTTCCAAGGCATCGAACTGCTCAAACCTGACACCATCGTCACGGTCGCATTCATTGCCGTAAGCGCGCTGATCGGCATTGCACACTTCATGCGCAACAGTTATAAAGACAAGATACGCACGCGCATGATTTACGAAACACTGATAACTGTAACCCTGTTCTGTCTGGCTTTCATGATTTTGCAGCCTTGCCACCATGCCAATCTTACAGGCATTCTGGCTATCCACGCCGCCGTGCTAACCGGCCATTTTATTGCGCTCACGAATACAAAAATTACAAACATTGCATTCTGCCTGCTCACTGCCGCGGCAATAGCGATTACAGTGTCAAACCTGATTACGGGACAGTAACCAAGAGGAAGCTGACAACTTAAGACGAAAGCCATCAGACATTCATTAAACGATAAAACACCAGACACATTAAAGTATGGACGGATTAATAAGTTTTCTAACCGACTATGGCTATATCGGAATGCTCGTTTCGGGCTTTCTTGCAGGCAGCATATTTCCGCTTAGCAGCGAGGTTGTCATGTTAGCACTTATGGCAGCCGGACTCGACCCGTGGCAACTCGTGATTTACGGCACGATTGGCAACACACTCGGCAGCATGCTTAACTACTGGATTGGCACGTTCGGGCGAATGGACTGGATTGAGAAATACCTGCACGTAAAGCAAAAAGACCTCGACCGCGCCCAACACTTCATGGCCGGACGAGGCGCACTTACGGGCTTCTTCGCTTTCCTGCCCGTAATCGGCGAGGCTATAACTATCGTACTCGGACTGATGCGGGCCAATGTCACACTGACACTTGTCAGCGTAACCGTAGGCAAACTTGCACGCTACGCACTGCTCGCCTTGGGTGTGGAAATATTCGTCTGATTACATAAAAAACGAAAAGTAGGGAAACGGAAAATCCAAATAAAACAAAGTATCCAACCAACCGGGCAAACCCAAAACAACACATATAAGCCCCTATTCACTTAAGCTCGCTTTGCATAAGAAATCAGGGGATTTGCAATAAGCCATGTTTTAGCATCTAAAAGGCCACCTTTTACGTCTCAAAAGGCGGCCTTTTGCAATCCAATAGGTAACCTTTTACAAAACGTCGACAAAGCCGGCACCAACAACAAGGTATCAGAAGACTCCAACCAACATTATTTTAGATAAAATAAAGCATAAGAAATCAGGCACAGGCACATTTATTCAACACAAAAGCGCGGACTTTGCATAAAATGATGTAACTTTACGCCGGATTAATCTTAAACCTACAATGGAAATAAGGAAATATATCGAAGAAAACGAACCGAGGTTTCTCGACGAGCTGTTCAGCCTGATACGCATACCGAGCATAAGCTCGAAGAAGAGTCATAAACAGGACATGCTGGAATGTGCCGAGCGCTGGCGCACACTGCTGCTCGAAGCCGGAGCCGACAGGGCCGAGGTGATGCCGAGCGACGGCAATCCGCTGGTATACGCCGAAAAGCATGTGAGCGACGACGCCAAGACCGTATTAATATACGCCCATTATGACGTCATGCCAGCAGAGCCATTGGAGCTTTGGCACAGCGAACCGTTTGAACCGGTGGTAAGGGACGGACGCATATGGGCGCGCGGTGCCGACGACGACAAGGGACAGGCTATGGTCCAGGCCAAGGCTTTCGAATATCTTGTAAGGGAAAACCTGCTGACGCACAATGTGAAATTCATATTCGAGGGCGAAGAGGAAATAGGCTCGCCAAGCCTCAACGCATTTATCAGCAAGCATAAGGAGCTGCTCAAGGCCGACGTCATACTGGTGTCGGACACTAGCATGCTGGGCGCCGACCTGCCGTCGCTGACCACAGGTCTGCGCGGACTTGCATACTGGGAAATTGAAGTTACGGGACCTAACCGCGACCTGCATTCAGGACACTTCGGCGGAGCCGTGGCCAACCCGATAAACACCCTATGCGAGATGCTTGCCACCGTTGTGGGCAAAGACGGGCGCATAGCCATACCACACTTCTACGACGACGTGGAGGAAGTGCCACAGGCTGAGCGCGACATGATACGACAAATTCCGTTCGACGAGAACAAATACATGCAGGCCATCGGCGTAAACGCGCTGAAGGGCGAAGAAGGATACTCTACGCTGGAACGCAACAGCTGCCGTCCGTCGTTCGACATCTGTGGCATCTGGGGCGGATACACCGGAGAGGGTGCAAAGACGGTACTGCCTTCCAAGGCATACGCCAAAGTATCGTGCCGCCTGGTACCCCACCAGCAACACGAAAAGATTTCACAACTCTTCGTTGACTACATTAACAGTATTGCACCTGATTATGTAAAGGTGAAAGTGACGCCCATGCACGGCGGCGAAGGCTACGTATGCCCTATTGACATGCCTGCATACCAAGCAGCCGAGAAGGGTTTTGAAAAAGCCTTCGGCAAGAAGCCCCTGGCAGTACGCCGCGGCGGCAGCATACCCATAATCAGTGACTTTGAACGCATTCTCGGCATTAAGACTGTGCTGATGGGCTTCGGTCTTGAGAGTAACGCCATACACTCTCCCAACGAAAACTTCCCACTCGACATCTTCCGCAAAGGCATCGAGGCTGTTGTAGAGTTTCACAAACTGTACGATTAAGTGAAGGGTGAAGAACAAAGAGTGAAGAATACAGAATCTTTCACCGCTTCTTACTACACATAATAAATAAGGGTCGGCTTTCCGACCCTTATTTATATTATCAATACTTTGTTTACACACTGAACTGTCTGTAAACATTATGCTTTCAAACTATCAATCTGGAATCATTGCATGTCATTGACAACCTTCATTATCTGCTTGCCCAGTGCGTCAGCCTCTTCAATTGTAGATGCCTCGCTGTACACACGGATTATCGGCTCGGTATTCGACTTGCGCAGATGCACCCACTTGTCGGGGAAGTCAATCTTCACGCCGTCGACATCGTTAACCTGCTGGTCTGCATACATTTCCTTGACTTTTGCAAGAATAGCATCGATATCAGTAGTCGGCGTAAGGTCTATGCGGTTCTTGGCAATGTAATAGTCGGGGAAAGTAGAACGCAGCTCGCTCACCTTGCATCCCTTGTGAGCCAGTGACGAAAGGAACAATGCTATGCCTACAAGGGCGTCGCGGCCGTAGTGGCTCTCGGGGTAAATCACACCACCGTTGCCCTCGCCGCCTATGACGGCTCCTACTTCCTTCATTTTCGTGGTAACGTTAACCTCGCCCACTGCCGAAGCCGTATATTTACCGCCGTGGCGCTCAGTCACATCACGCAGGGCACGTGTGCTGCTCAAGTTGCTGACCGTATTGCCAGGCGTATGGCCAAGCACATAATCGGCAACGGAGACAAGCGTATATTCTTCTCCGAACATACGTCCGTCCTCGCAGATAAAGGCAAGGCGGTCTACATCGGGATCAACAACTACGCCCAAGTCAAAACCACCGCCACGCATACGCTCCATTATGCCACCAAGATTCTTCTCCAAAGGCTCTGGATTATGCTGGAAATCGCCATTCGCCTCGCCATTTAGAATTTCGTACTCTACTCCAAGCGCGTCAAACAGTTCAGGCAGTATGATTCCTCCTACGCTATTTATCGTGTCAACGCACACGCGGAAACCTGCCTTGCGCACAGCATCGACATCTACAAGGTTAAGGCCGAGCACGGCATCGACATGTTTCTTATTATAAGAATTGTCGCTTACGTAACGGCCTACCGCGTCAACTTCCGCATAGACAAAGTCTTCACTGGCGGCAATAGACAAGACCTCGTTGCCGTCTTCCTTGCTCAGGAACTCGCCTTCGCGGTTCAGCAATTTCAAGGCGTTCCATTGCCGGGGATTATGGCTTGCCGTTATTATAATACCTCCATCGGCACCAGACATTCTGACAGCAAGTTCCGTAGTAGGTGTTGTAGCCAAGCCTATGTCAATAACATCAAAACCTGAACCCATCAATGTTCCGCAAACAACATTGCGTACCATGTCGCCTGAAATACGTGCGTCACGTCCTACAACGATTTTTCCGCTGCATTCATTTCCGGCAACCTTGCGGATGAACATGGCATAAGCACTCGTGAATCTTACAATATCCAATGGATTGAGCGTATCGCCCGCGCGGCCGCCAATGGTACCGCGTATTCCCGATATTGATTTAATTAAAGTCATAACTGATTAAAATTTATAATTAAGAGCCAGTAAGCAATGAAACAAGACTGTCTTCACTGATTACTGGCTCTTGACCGGGGTTATTTATCTTCCTTTTTCGTATGTTATCGTATAATAACAAGGATAAACATTTGACGAAGCAGATTGATGTCCTTGTGTACTTGGCACAATCAAATTAACCTTTGCTATCTCTCCGTCATAAGAGCTTTGCCTGCCCACCTTTATATAATTAAGGGGAATAAGCCAACCTGAAGGCACAGATGCACTGCCATAGAAAGTGTACATCAGGCTTGAATTTTGGTCGAACGATGCCGTAAACGTACCGTTGGTATTGGTTACATTCATCTTTTCAGGAATTGAAGCAAAAGCCAATATATCGTTTGTCAGCTGTATCGAGTCGGTCAGCATGTTACGCTCCGTAAAACGGCACAACACATCTGTTGTCTCGCCGTTCTGAATCTTTTCACCACATCCTTCCCTTACAATCTGCATATATACACCAGAATTCTGCATAAGGACAAACTGGTTCTCGTCCAACTTTGTGACATATCCCTGCTCCCTGAACTCATTTTCTGTAATGACAGTTATTGCGGAGTCACGGATGTATCGTTTAATAGCGGCATTCTCCCTATCCCGCTGCTCTGCATAAGTTTCGGAATTATCACAACTTGCAAGCCCTGTAAAAGCAAGCAATACAATAAAAAAATAAGCTAACTTCTTCATTTTTAAATTAATGATAAATGTATCAACGGCGACAAAATTACAAAAAAATGCGTTAACAATCAATCAACTACTTATATTATTATGCTTTTTTATAAATCATATCAAACATGATTGAAAAACAGAATAAAAGCAACCTTGTCAAGACTCCCCCCTTATCCAAGCTCCATAAAGAACGGATATAAGCAAAAAATATTTTATCTACCAAAAATATTACACTTCACAAAATAATAAAACGCCCAAATTCCACATTTCACAACATATTTAATATGTAAACAACAGGCTAAAAACAGAAAAACAAAAGTTTTTTTAAAAAAAATGACGGAAAAATTTGGTTGATTAAAAAAAAGTGCGTACCTTTGCATCGCAATTAAGAAAAACGGCCCCGTGGCTCAACTGAATAGAGCATCTGACTACGGATCAGAAGGTTACAGGTTTGA
>OGLM01003611.1_pt1 | contig 12356 bp, 11 predicted proteins | sample 1572531 | NCBI WGS metagenome assembly OGLM01 (sample SAMEA2581909, study PRJEB24529) | metagenome | biome: Human gut stool | place: China | collected 2011 | reverse complement strand
TTCTTGCATCTGATCGCGTTCCTGATAATTTTCGGCATGATCATTCTCCCTTTAGCGCATCTGATTTTCTCCACTGGCGTCTGTACGGAAACGCGGCAGTGGGACAGCGTGCTTCTCCAGAATAGAGTTTTTTCGCGTCCCGCTTCGTCTACTTACTCCCGGATTTATGAAATCCACCGTCTACTTTAATCGCCAGAACATACTTTGCTGATTAGATCGCAAGTTGGTCGCAAGTTAGTTTTAAGTTAGTTGCAAGTTGAACGTAAAAGCATATGTGAAATTGACGGCGAATCACTTGCTGGTAAACCACTCGCAGCACTAGTTTTGCCTTTGCAGGCCACTTTTCCATCCTCCTTGAGTTCCCTCATCAGTACTTGAATCTGATTGCGGTTGAGCCCCGGCAAAACTTACTGCAATTCTTTGAACGGAGTACCGACTTCATTGTTTTGCCGGATGTGCTTACAGAATTTCACAACCAGAAAGTTGCGCTTTTATCCAGGGTCTCTTTCCTCTGTTTCCAGTCCGGCATCAGCATCGTTAGGAACGCATAGAACTGCTTCGAATGATTTGGATGAACGAAGTGGCAGAGCTCGTGCATCACGACATATTCGATACAGTTGCGTGGTGCTTCTAACAGCCTCTTATTCAGTGTAACAACTCCCTTTTTGGCCAAACAAGATCCCCATCGGGTCTCCATATTCCGAATCCGTAATTCTGGCATCGGTACCCCATATTTTTGAAATATGGGGTAGGTTTCCAAAATAATTTCACCGAAAATGGATCGACACTGCTCATCCAGGTAACGGGTCACCATCTTTTGCTTTTTTGCAAAGTCTTCCGTGTCTTTCACACAAAGACGAAGATATATCCCATCAGAGGAAATTGCGTCCCGCATATTGTTCTCCACTTTCAGGCGGATTCCTCTGCCCAGCAGATAGAAAGTCTCTCCACTGACATACTGCTTGGGTTGAGGGGCATACTGCGCCATCTCACGAAATTTTCTTTGTGCTGAGCGAATATAGGCCCCTTTGCTCACCACAAAATCGTCAACTTTTTCAGTAGGGATATCTGAATTAGCCGAAACATAAACCTTACAATCCTTATGAACCCGCAGATTGAGATTTTTTACCTGCTTCTGCTCCAGCAGGTAGTGGATCTCGTTGTTTTCATATACGACGGTTCTTTCCTGTGCCATTGCTGTCAAAACCTCCGAAGTGCTACTGTTTTGACATTTTCGATGATCTTATCAATGGTGTCAAAAGACAGTTTTAATCCCCGTTCTTTCTCGTAGTCATAAAAAAGGTCATCAATATCCTGCGAGATTCGGTCGTGGATTGTTTTGTTGTTGGTCCAATCCACTTGACTGTGGTTGGCCACAATTTTTGTAATCTCTTCCGCAATCTCCGCAACAAAATCAGGAGACACTTCCGCTTCTTTTGCTTCGTCGAATACTGCTGACAGAACACCGTAAAACGCCTGGGCGTGGACATTATTCTTAATGGATTCCGGATAGGTCACGGTGCTTTTTCCGGCGTGATAGTCTTCCATGATGGTACGCATCTTTGCCAGATATTCGGACTCAGAGATCACCTTTTCCTTGTACTGCTCCAATGCGTCCTTGATACGCTTGGAGAAACTGTCGTAATAGGCAGGATTTTCCTGATACTTTTCGCTGATGCTGCGGGTCAATTTGCTGGTAATAGCGTCTGCCTTTGCACGGAGCGAACCTAATTCCCCTAATTCTCGTTCAAAGTCATCTTTGTTCAGAATATCGATGGGGCTGGTAATCTGTTTCAGACCAGCTACCGAGAGGTGTGTATCCAGAAGATTTTGCATCAGCGGCTCATATTCCCGGTTATCAATGGCATCGCAGTACCGGATTTTCACGCTGCGGCGCACCTTGGAGAAAAAGATAAAAGTGTTTTGATACTGCTTCAATTCATCTTTCGGAATGGCTGCATACGCCTGTTCCGCATTCAGCACCATATTCAACGCTTTGCCAAAAGCACAGAGGAAATTATAAAAGTTCTCTCGCTTCTTATCGTCAGCAAGAAAAACTTCCACTTCTTCGGTGTCGCGTGGATTTTTTAAGTCTGCAAACAATTCTGTCAACTGAGTATAGGCTTCCCGCAGGCCAGCCACAGACGACATGACATCCACCACAACACCCTTCAGATCTCCACTGTCAAAGTTCTCCAGCCCGGCACCGCTGTACAGATCCATAGCGGTATCCAACTTTTCAATCAGTCCACGGTAGTCCACAATGAGGCCGTAGTCCTTGCCTTCATACAGACGATTGGTGCGGGCTATAGCTTGGAGCAGGCCGTGTTCTTTCAACTCTTTGTCGATGTAGAGCACCTGGCAGATGGGGGCATCAAAACCGGTAAGCAACTTACTGCACACAATAAGAATATCGATGTCTCCTGCGCAGAACTGGTTCTTCATTGCCTCTTCGTAGGCATCTGCGTCACCGTAGCGGTTCATCATTTTATTCCAGTAGGCAATGACCTTATCGTCGGCACCCTCGTCTATATCGTCTACACTTTCCCGCAGATCAGGCGGTGAGATCACCACGGCACAGTTCAAATCCCCAAATTGCTCAAAACACTCCAGATACCGAATCGCATCCCGCTTGTAGTTAGTGGCCAGCATAGCCTTAAAGCCGGTATCTTTGTACCCTTCAATGAAGTGCTCATTGATGTCCAGAGCAATCCGCTTGATACGAGCATCGGTAGAGGTTAGGCGGCGGATACTGCTCCATTTCCGTGAAAGGTCATCCCGCTGCGCTTCCGTGAGCCGTTTGGTAGTCTGTTTGAACCAGAGATCTATATTAGCCTCATCCACATTCTGTTCCACAAAACGGCCTTCGTAAATGAGCGGCACAATGGCTCCGTCATCCACACCGTCCTTGATAGTATATTTGTGGATCAGCTTACCGAATTTCGCCATGGTGTTCTTCTCTTTTTTCATCAAAGGAGTACCGGTAAAGCCGATGTAGCAGGCATTGGGGAACACCGTCCTCATTTTGGTGGCCAGCAGACCATAGTTGGAGCGGTGGCTTTCATCCACCAGCAGAAACACATCCCGTGAAAAATTCTTGTGCTCCATTTTTTCAGCGGTGTTGAACTTATTGATGATGGTAGTGACCACATCCGCCTTGCCGCTATTCAGCAGCTCCACCAGATTCCGTCCACTGGTGGCTCTGGCCGGATTGAGCCGGGTGTGTGCAAATGTAGCTGCGATCTGCCGATCCAGTTCCTTGCGATCAGTGACAACGACCACTTTCGGGTTGCAGTCGGACAGTTCCATTAAGATATACTTTGCCAGCATAACCATGGTCAGGCTCTTGCCGCTGCCCTGGGTGTGCCAGATCACGCCGCTTTGACGGTTACCCTTTTCGTCCGACTGCTGAATGGTCTTGATAATCTCTTTGATGGCGAAATACTGCTGATACCGGCAAATCTTCTTTACATTGGCGTCAAAGAGCACAAAGTATCGGATCAGTTCTATAACCCGTTCTTTGCTGAACAGAGAGATCAAATTCCGATCCTGCTCAGTGGGCGTGCGGTCAGTCACATACTGGGCCAGTGCCCCTTCCAGAAAAGCGGTGTTCTGTTCCTTCCACACATTCCAGAATTTTTTAGGCGTACCGGTGGTGGCATACTTCACGGCGTTTTTATTGGTCGCCATCACAATCTGGGCAAACTTGTAGAGCTGCGGAATATATTCCTTTTGCTGGTTGCGGATGTTCTGCTCCACGGCCTGTTCTACGCTGATCTGGGGCGTTTTACACTCGATGACAGCAAAGGGGATACCGTTGATAAACAGCACAATATCCGGCCGGGCGTTATGGAGCTTGTCCCGGCTATCTACTGCAAACTCCTCGGTAACATGGAACAGGTTGTTCTCCGGATGTTCCCAGTCAATGTATTTCAGGTTGAAACTGAGGGTTTTGCCCTCTCCCACAGTCTCTGGATAGCTTTTGCCCAGCAACAGGGCATCATAGATTTTTTCACTGGAGCGAACAAGGCCGTCAGTTAAAGGCTCGTCCAGATCTTCCATAGCCCGCTCGATGTTGCCGGCGGAGAACTCGTTTTCCGCACCGGCGAAGGCATAGCGGTTGAGCCGCCGCAGCTGGCCCCGGAGGATGTCTTTCAGCAGCACATGGTATCGGCTGCCTCTCTGCGCCTCGCAGTCCTCCGAGGATATGTAGGTATAGCCCATGGACCGCAGCAGATCAATGGCCGGCTGCTGGCTGATATTCTTTTCTAAATATAGGGATTTGTCCATGGTTGCCTCCTTTCGGAAATATCAGTAAACGCAGGATTAGCGGGGCGGAAAACCCCGCCTCGCTCTCCTGCCTCTGGATTTACTTTTCTTTGCGGACTCCCTTAAAAGGAGTGCCATCCTTTTTGACATCCATAAAACGACCGGTGTCACTATCTCGCTTTACCCATTGTTTTGTAACAGGGTTGAAAGCCTGAGAACGGTCTTTTACCGCACCGTTTCTATGTCCGTCGCCGCTGGGAGGATTGGTTGCCATGCGTTTTCACCTCCTTTCACTGCCATCTGCACATAGCAAAATAGGCAAGAGTTGCTTCACAAATCTCCTCAGGAGATTTGCCGAGGTCAATGATTTCTTTCAGATCAGACTTCATTTTTTCCGTGTAGTTCTGCCCGTTGTCCACAACCTTCTTTAGCAGTTCTTTGCAGGCATGTTCCTGCATTTCTTGTTCCGTCATGTTTTCACCCTCACAATACCCGTCAGCAACAGCTGCATCAGGGCTTTTTTCTTTTGTTTTTCCTGTTCGATGTCTTGCTGAAGTAGTTCGATTTCACGGTCAGCGGCAATAAAAGTATCCGCTATTGCTTTTTGTTCTTCTACATCAAGAGGCAAATACAATTTGCTCGAAATAAATGTATCATTTGTAATGTTAATTGTGTTTTTTGCCCCTTTCTGTACAATTGGCAACAGATAATTTCGCGCACAAATAGCTGATTGAAAATATGTGTGCAAAAAGTATCCAAGGCCAAGTGTCAAGGGTGTAAATACTCCATATAGCGGCGAAACTGCAACAGTTTCCTGCAATAAGTTCTGCTTAACAATTCCATACAGAAAATCTCCGGTAGGACTTTTGGTATATATGATATCTCCATAATGAGCCACAGAATAGTTTGAAGTATCATTTGCTGCATAGCTTCTTCCCAAATGTTCAACCTGATCTACTACACCTTTTTGAACTGCTACCGAACAAATTCTCAAATTTTGCTCTACATTCTTTTCTTTTCGCTCAGAAAGAACCTCACACAGTTTTATATTTTTCCACTCCCCACTAAACCCCGGAAGACGCTTTTTGCCGGTCAAAAGCTGCTGCATGAGATACTTTTTTTGCCGCTGCTTTTCGGCAAGACGCTTTTCTTTCAGTTCAATTACTTTGTCCTGGGTGGTGAGGATGGTAGAAATTCTTTCTTGCTCCTCATCAGGTGCCCATGGCACTTGATAAGTCTTAATGATATCTGCATTTAGGTTTTCCTGATTTCCAGTATTGCTTAACTTACGAATATCCTGATATGAATTTTTTAGCTGATAAAAGAGGAATTTGCTTTTCCCATCCTTTACCGTAATGGCCGCACAGGCTTGATTTACTGCTGCGTCAATCTCAAGTATAGCAACGGTACCTCTCGTCTTTCCCTGCCCATACATGGCCATCAAAAGAGTCCCTTGTGGATATATCCGCATCTTTGTTTCTTTGACAGCTTTGACTGTTATCAGTTCAGAAGTATGATTAACATGCCCGCTACTAAGCTCGCCTGTGGTAACCCACGCTATATTTCCATTCCAATACTCCGAATTATTTCGATTCGGAGTACTACCTGAAGAAATTGATGCTATATCCTTAATCTGCGGTAATCCCCATTGTTGGGGAATTACCACTTTCCTTTTCTTTACATACCCTTCAGGCACCTCTCCCCGGCGTATTTGCTCTATTCGCTGTTTGATTTCTGACGTCATAGTATCACCTACGGTTCAAATGTCTTTGTCTCCGGATTAAACCAACGCTCCATATGAACTGTTCGAGTTCCTCTCTTCTCAGTCACATCCTCATCGCAAATTGCACCGCATTTAGGACAATGATGAAAGCCTTTATACCGATGAGTATCGTGCGCGTTTGTTTCATATTCACTCTGCATAATCGCATGACAATATCTACACGCTTTCATTTTGCACCTCTCTTTAACTTTTCTCATAGGGATTTCATCGCATCTCTCGGAACCTTAACTGTGTTATCTTTTCCGTTTAAGCGGTCACTGCGTCCCGATCCGTACATTCTCAGGCCATGCTTGTTGTCCACCGCTTTTATATTGATACGATAGCTCTTAATCCCTGTGCCAATCCCCATACAATCCATAGCCATGTTATAATCTACAAGTGCAATCTCACTGTCTTTCAGGCCCTCTTTCACACAGATCAATGCCAGCTGAACATTCCGACTTTCCTTCTGCATAGAAATCAGCTTCTGGATTTCCTCTTCTGTGAACTGAAAGATCCAGTGGTCAAATTCATCTGACTTGTTTTTTCGGGCCAATACATATTTGGTATAAATCATATAATCTTTGGGGGTATTATCGGTAGTCAGGCGATAAATGCGGCGCAAGCTGCTCTGATCAAACAGAGATGGCTTTTTGCCCGCATAGTTCAGCAACGCAGAAAGAAAAGCGCCGTAGTAAAAGTCCGCAATCTTAAGTACGCTCATATCTCTATCTCCTTTTTCTATCTCTTGAGCTACAGCTATTCCAAGTTTCTTCCAATTAACTGACAAGAACCGTTACAATGGGGCTGGCCACAGCAGCAAGCATCGCAACAATGGAAATAACCATCATCCAGCCATTAAAAATCCGACTCCGTTGCAAATCTTTCTTTGCTTCTTCTGTTGCTTGGAGTTGTGCATCATACATTTCTTTCAACTTATCATAATTTTCCGAAAGAAGCCTGTTCTGCTCGTATAGTATACCAACCTGTTCTTCAATGAGTTTTTTCTGTTCAATACTGGAAGTCACCCCTTCCTCCAGTCTTTCTCTATGCTGACGCTCTGCTTTTCGCTGCTCTTCGACTGCCCTCGAGATCTCCTCGGCTTGTCTTGCCGAATTTGCAATGGCCTGATCCAATCCCCACATTATAATCCCAGCTCCTCCAGATACTTCTTCATCTGCGCCTGCATCTCGGCCAATTCGGCCTCAATATTGGCGATATTTTGCTGCACCACATCAATATCCACAAGTTCTTTTTCCTCGAAGGTATCCACATACCAAGGGATATTCGGAGTGAATTCGTTCAATTTCTCACGGTTTCAGCCGCTTCACATCCGCGGCCAGCTCGTCCACATCATCCACCGCTTCCAGCACTCGGCGGTTGGCATCGTACTGCTCATATTGCTCCAGCGCCAGTTTTTCCGCAACCTCCCGCTTCACAGTTCCGAAATTCTCCAAAACTTCCCGACCATTGAAACGCAGAAAATCGCCCAACTTGCTTTCCCAGTCCGCCATGTGCATAGGGTTGTGCCCTTTGGCCTGCAGCTCCGCATAGTCCAGATACATATTCACAATGAGATTCAGCGTGCTGATCTCCTCATGGGTCATGTAGTTTTTCGCTACCGTCACATCGCCCCGGCGCACTTTGACTCCCTTAAAAGAAGTGAGTCCCATGTTATCCTTGAAAGCATCGGCCCGATTGGCAATGAGCTCTGGCGCAGTGTGGCCCGTGGCAGCATATTCCAACTTGTTCTGAACCGATTTGAAGAAGTTTTGAGCGACCTGGCTTTTGCTGTCGTAGTCGACCGAGAGGGCGAATATCTCCTTGACCTTCTGATACACCCGCTTCTCACTGGCACGAATATCCCGAATACGCTCCAGTAATTCATCAAAGTAGTCAGCGCCAAACTCACGGGGATTGCGCAACCGCTCGTCATTGAGGGCAAAGCCCTTCTTCATATACTCGGTCAGAACGCTACTGGCCCACCGGCGGAAGTGTATACCCACATTGCTACGCACCCGGTAACCAACGGCCAAAATCATGTCTAGATTGTAGTAGTCTCGCTCTCTGGTTACTTGCCGGGTGCCTTCAATCTGAACTGTTCGGAATTTCCGAACAGTTGCTTCCGGCTCTAATTCGCCGTCTTTAAAAATATTACTTATGTGCTCACTGACAGAAGACTTAGCTACCTGGTAAAGCTCACACATCGCTTTTTGAGTCATCCAAATGGTGTCTGACTCAAAATAGACATCAATTCTTGTGTCTCCCTTTTCGTTCTGATAAATCAGGATTTTTCCAGTGTTCTCTACCTCATTACTCATAATCCCAGCTCCTTCAAATAGCCTTTCATCTGCGCCTGCACCTCGGCCAATTCCGCCTCGATGGTGGCAATATTCCGCTGCACCTCCTCAATATCCACCAGTTCTTCTTCCTCAAAGGTATCCACATACCGTGGGATATTCAGGTTGAAGTCGTTCTCCTTGATCTCGTCAAAGAAGGCCACATAACTGTATTTATCCTCGTTCTGCCGTGCTTGATAGGAATTGACAATACGGGTAATGTCACTGTCCCGCAGAATGTTCTGGTTCTTACCCTTTTCAAAGTTTCCGTCCCCGGATGCGTCGATAAACAGCACATCCCGGCATGTCCGGTTCTTCTTAAATACCAGGATACAGGCAGGGATTCCGGTTCCATAAAATAGGTTGGCAGGAAGGCCGATGACCGCATCCAGCAGATTCATTTCCACCAGCTGACGCCGAATTTTCCCCTCGCTGGCCCCCCGGAACAGAACACCATGGGGCAGTACCACTGCCATACGGCCGTTTTCCGCATCCAGGCTGGAGAGCATGTGCAACACAAAGGCATAATCGCCTTTGGAAGTAGGAGGCACACCCCAATCGAAACGATGGTACTGATCCAGTTCGGCGGACATTTTCTTCTTGCCTTTGCGGTCTGCCTCGGCCTCTGAGAGGAATCCACTGTCCCACTTGTCCAGACTGAAGGGAGGATTTGCCACCACAACCTGGAACTTCATTAAATAATCATCCTCAACATTCTGTGGATTGGAAAGGGTATCGCCCTGCCAGATCCTAGCGTCATCCACACCGTGCAGGAACATATTCATAGTGCAGAGAGCCCAGGTCTGAGCGTTGAGCTCCTGGCCATAGATAGCCACCTTGCCACTGGGTACTTTTTTATAGGCTTTCAGCAACAAACCGCCGCTGCCACATGTGGGGTCGTAGATTCGGTCGTTCTCCTTGGGCTGCACCAGAGAGGCCACCAGTTCAGAGACCTGGCTTGGGGTAAAGAACTCTCCACCCTTTTTTCCGGCATCAGAGGCGAACATAGCAATCATGTACTCGTAGGCATCTCCGATGATATCGGCAGAACCCAGCTGACTGGGACGCAGATCCAGACCGTTGAAATCCTCCAGCAAGTTGCGCAGGGTAGCGTTCTTCTCTTTTGGTTCACCAAAATCCACTTGGGAGTTGAAATCGATAGCCCGGAATACATTGCGCAGCTTTCCGCTGTTGTGTTCTTCGATGTGGTTCAGTGCCACATTGATTTTCTGGCCGATTTCAGCGTCGTTCCGGTTGGCATAGAGATAGTCGAAAGTGGACTGCTCGTCCATTGCAAAGCGTTCCCGGCTCATAGCCCGTTCCACTCGGCGCATATCCCCGTCATACTGTTTGATGTACTCCTCGCGCCTCTCTTTAGAAACATCGCTGAGGTACTTCACGAACAGCATGGAGAGGATGTAGTCTTTATAGCGGGAACTGTCGATCTTGCCGCGAAAACTATCACAGGCGTTCCACAGGACCTGTTCAATATCTTTTCTGTTTGTCATCTTCATTTCCCTTTCTTTGCTCTTTTGTACGCCTGATTCAGTACGCCAGCATAGTACTTTTCTTTTTCCTCCACCAACATCCTAAGTAATTGGCGTTCCCTTTTGGCCAGCAGATTGAACTGGGAGATTTTACGCTGATCCTCCACCGAAAGAAGGACCAATTCAAAGTCAGCTAAAAATCTTGCGTTAACTGCGCCAAGCATATTACTGGTTGCATTCTCATAAATTTTTCGTTTTATCTTTTCTGTATTCAGCAACCAAAAAAGATACTCTGGCAACAGGCTCTTATCTTCAACTCGAATCACTACAAAGTTTGAGGAAACCACCATTCCAGATGTAGTTTCATCAATCAGAACTGCTGTATAGGGAGCTGTAAGGCGGACAATGATATCTCCGTTTTGTGAGAGGTATTCTTCTTTCAGCGGTTCTTTTGCTTCATAGATATCGGCCTCTTTCAATTGAATTGTCCCTTCCTGCTGGATACACCGCAGATTAATCAAGGGATATCGATACTCACTTGGCTCTTTGGCCTGCTTTCTCGACAAGACCAGGCCGCTACGAACACTCGCAAGGTCCTGCAATTTCATTCTTCCACCTCTTTTGTCACGGTCAATAAATAACAATAGCTTTCTAAAAAAATTTCTCTCTGATGAACTATTTTCATTATACACCAGGCCATTTTCCCTTGTCAACAGCAAATTGTCATGGTGAGAAAATAACTTTTGTTTCTTATATATAAGTCATTGGCCCACTTTCTCCTTGCCAAAAAATGAAGTCGTATTTCTTGGCCTGTTCGTCCAATATTTTCATCGAACCTTAATTATGATGTAAGCTAACACCTTTGAAAAACATTCGTAAAATATCATTGGTAAAAATACGAGGAAAATCAACAGCGTTTTCCTCGCAGGGCGCAGATACTTTCCCTTATGATAAGGCATCCGGCAACATCCATACCGCAACCACCGAGACGGGTGTTCTGAACGCCTATAATGAGGCGCTCAGCGCGCAGACAAGTAAGCAGCACCCCACTCTGACCAAGACCGATGCCAAGGCCGCGACCTGCACGGAAGCCGGCAACAACGAGTACTACACCTGCTCCAGATGCGGTGGAGTCTTCAAGGACGAGGCTGGTACGCAGGCAACCACCGTTGTGGCGGAAACGCTGAAGAAACTCGGTCACGACTGGAGCAACAAGAACGGTATCTGCGCGCGCTGCGATGCCAAGTGCGACCAGGCGCACAAGCCTGGTACGACCTGCGAGGTGTGCCACAAGTACACGAGCTATCCTTACGTTCCCGGCGCGCCGACCTATCCCGCGACCGCTCCCGCCGCCCCCAATGGCACGGTGACCGTCACCCCGTCCAACGCCTCCAAGGGTACGAACGTGACCGTCACGGTGAAGCCCAACGAGGGTTATGAGCTCGGCAGCCTCGCCGTCAAGGACGCGAGCGGCAATCTGCTTCCGCTCACCGACCTCGGCAACGGCAAGTACAGCTTTGTCATGCCGGATGGCAAGGTCAGCGTCGAGGCGGAGTTCGTTAAGACTGCTGCTACCAGCTTTGCTGATGTTCCCGCGAACGCTTACTTCGCCGACGCGGTGAAGTGGGCGGTCGACAAGGGCGTGACGAACGGCCTGTCTGACACGATGTTCGGCCCCTACGCGTCCTGCACCCGCGCGCAGATCGTGACCTTCCTGTGGCGCGCCGCCGGCAGCCCCGAGCCGAAGACCGCAAGCAGCTTCACGGATGTTCCCGCTGACGCTTTCTATGCCAAGGCTGTTGCCTGGGCCGTTGAGAACGGCATCACGAACGGTATGACCGAGACGACATTCGCGCCCGATGCGACCTGCACCCGCGGCCAGAGCGTGACGTTCCTGTACCGCGCCCTCAAGGGCACCGCGAGCGGCAGCACGAACTTCACCGACGTGAAGTCCGACGCGTTCTACGCTGATGCGATTAACTGGGCGGTTGCGAATAACGTGACGAACGGTACTTCCAACACGACGTTCAGCCCCAACGCGGACTGCACGCGCGCGGAGATCGTGACGTTCCTGTATCGCGCCTATCAGGGCAAGTAAAACTTAAAATCATGCGGAAAAGCGGCGGTTCACTCGAACCGCCGCTTGGCTTTTGTATACAGTTGTTATAATAAAATCAGAACATGCCGGGAATTGCGGAAAGGCGGGCTTTGGATAATCGATGTTCAGCTCTTGCGGCGTGGGGGCGGTGAGAGGACTTGATGTTCCTGTAACCTATATTGCCTTGCCCCAAGCTGCAAAGTGAAAGTACAGAGACGTTTTGCCGCTTTGCGGCAAAACGTCTCTGTACTTTCGAGGTTGATAATTGTGTGGTGAGGAAAGACCGTAAGCGTAAAACGTAGCCGCGTATAAAAGGCCGCCATCTCAAGGAGCCGTTCGCTCACTGAGATGGCGGTCTTCTATTTTTGATGTGTGCAAATTAGGGCCGATCACTGTGCAGT
>OGLM01003610.1_pt1 | contig 12357 bp, 11 predicted proteins | sample 1572531 | NCBI WGS metagenome assembly OGLM01 (sample SAMEA2581909, study PRJEB24529) | metagenome | biome: Human gut stool | place: China | collected 2011 | reverse complement strand
AAAAACACAAGAATGAAATTCAATAACGATTCAAGCAGCGCTCCCCCTCGCAGGTTTTCCCTCAGGAGTTTTTATGGAGTTTTCGACGCGTCGGAGAGTTCTGATTCATATGAGGAAGTTCTTCCCGCCTTCCGCCTGTCCCTTGGTAAGGTATGTGCACGTAACAGGCAGGGAGTCGGGCGTCCCTTCCGGGTCCCTTCAGTTCTCTCTGTCTATATAATCCTTTTAAAGCAAAAAAGTTCTCATAGAAAATGCCGCCTTCCTGCTCATGGGGGCAGAATGACGGCCCCGCAGAAAGGCTCCACTCCCTCTGACGTCTGACGTCTGACCGTCTGAAGTCTTTCGTCTATCATCTATCACTTACCGCCGGTGCTTCTTTTACCTTTCTTTTACAGGAATGTTATATAATAAAAATATAATCCATGATTTCAAAAGTGAAAGGAGCCTTTCCATGATCAAACTTCTGTTCCTGTCCCACACCGGAAGCGGTGAACCGCCGATGGCTGAATTCATTATGAAACATCTGGTTAAAGAAGCAGACCTGTCGGAGAAAATTTACGTTTCCTCCGCCCGTTTGGAAAAGGAAGGCTCTCCCCTCTGTCCGGAGGGGCAGGAGGTGCTTGCGGCCCACGGCATTCCTGTGACGAATAAGAAAGCGCTTCCCCTGGAATGGGGCACCTATGACCAGTTCAACTACATTTTCCTCATGGACAGTCCCCAGGATCCCCGCCTTTTCAATACCATGGGCGGCGATGTGGACAGCAAGATTTCCCTTCTCTCCACCTACGCCGGCTGCGACGGCGGCATCGCCAACCCCTATAAGGGCGCATCCTTTGAAGATGCTTACCACGCCAGTGAAGTGGCCTGCAGGAAGCTGCTGGAGAAATATAAGGACTGGGTTGAATAGGGGGCCTGAGGCTGGGGGCTTTGCGCCCTTCAGGCGCAAAGGGGGGGGGCGCGGCTTCGCCGCAGGTTGTGTAGAAGGGTTGTGGGGCGAAGACTTGACAGCCGTCCCTTTCATTTCAACCCCTGCGGAGCCCCGAAATCTTCCTGCTCTATGCTGCCTGATGATTCTGTTACTCCCGCCTTCCTGCACTCAGGTATTTAACAGCATAGGACTCATTAACGCATAGGGCAGGAAGGCGCCATGATGTCTGACGTCTGACAGTCTGCTGTCTAACCTTCTGCCAGCCTGCCGTCTATCATCTATTTTTTCCCCAGAGGAGCACCATGAGTACACGAATCCGTAATGTGGCTATAGCCAGGGAAAATGAAAAAATCATACAGGAAGGTCACTATGAAGCAGCGGGAGCCCTATTTCATTTTTCCCATCCCCTTTCCCTTCTGGCACAGGCGGAAATCTATGAACCTAAAGTGCTGGAGGCGCTGAGGGAGAAAATGGAATCTGCCGATTTTCCCGTCCGGCAGGGACGTATCGCCGTGGCCGAAGGGGAGAGTTTTGATTTTCCCGGAGATATGGTGCTGAATTTTGCCAATGCTTTCACCCCCGGCGGCGGGTACCTTTACGGCGCTTCTTCCCAGGAAGAGGCCCTCTGCCGGGAGAGTACGCTCTACGCTTCCCTTTCTGGAAACGAGGCCCTTCCCTACTATGCTCGAAACAGGGCGGAAGAAAGCAGGTACGGCTCCGATGGCATCCTTTTTTCTCCCCATGTGGAAATCTTCCGCAGGAATGCCAAAGAAAATCACGCTCTCTTCGGTCCGCCTATTGGCACAGCCGTCATCACCGCTCCGGCGGTGGACCTTCGGGGCCCCGCAGGAAATGAAAGTCCTGCGTTCATCAGTACCATACGGCAGCGCCGCATGGCCCATATCCTTGCTCTTTCTGCTTTCAAAGGATACTGCACCCTTACCCTGGGCGCCTGGGGCTGCGGCGTGTTTCTGAATTCGCCGAAAGAAGTGGCTTCCGATTTTTATGAAATCCTGGTGAATCAAGGGTATCGCCGTTTCTTCGACTGCCTGACCTTTGCCATTTACTGCCCCGGAGATAAGAGAAATCTGGAGGCATTCAGGGAGAAGTTTGCCTGCGCCCTTCGGGCGTGAAGGGGCGCGGCTGGCGCCGCAGGTTGTGTAGAAGGGTTGTGGAATAAAGGGTTCAGAGGGGAAGGTGAACGGGCCCTTCGGGCCCGAAGGTTGTGGCCGCCTGTCGGCGGCGGGTTGTATAGAAGGGTTGTGGAATAAAGGGTTCAGAAGGTTCAAAGAGCAGGAAAAGGTTCTGAAGTTTGACCGGCCTTTGGCCGGAGGGTTCTTAGGTTTGACGGGCCTTTGGCCCGAGGGTTTTGGTATCGCCTTCGGCGATGAGTATATAGTCAGCGTTACGGGACCAGCCTCTGTGTCTCCATTGCTGCATGACGAAGAGCTGGAGCCCCCCTCTTTCCCATGAACTGCTTAAAGAAAAATTCAATAAGCCGATTTTTGCCGCAGGAGCGGCATTTTTTAACTATGTCGCCCTTTAAAAGATGACAATCATCTTTAATAAAATCCTAAATGATGTATAATAGAGACAGGTTAAGGTGAAAAGTATGGTTTCCATGCTGTTTCGCCGGTTCTCTTTTTTCTCTCTACCTTTGGCCCGGCCCTTTGGTTTCCGGCAGGTATCCCGGCAGATGAAATGGTCGACCCCTGGGGAAGGCGGAAGAGGAGAGCCCATTGAGGTATATCCTCCGAAGTATTTCGATTGTGAGATTCGCAGTCTTCAGTCACTCTGCCACAGGCAGGCTGGAGGGGTAGTGTGCTTGAGGAATTCCGCGAATCTGCCGCTGATGAAATCGTTTGACTGTTACAGGGTTTCATGGCGGAGTCATTTTTGCTGAAGGTAAGGAAGAGGCCTCTTCGTTTTCCCTCTTTTGCTGCAGAGCCTTCCGTATAGGCTTGCAGGATGAAAGGCAGGCGAAGAAAAGCCATTGCAGGGAAATGCATTCATTCCTTCACCGAGCGCGGTGTCAGTGTTTTAGCAGAAATGATAAGTTCAGCATCCTTCCTGTCTTTCTCCTGCGCCCGGCTGGCCGGTATGACAGCCGCAGGAAATGGAAAGTTTCCTCCTTTCCCTTTTCTGCAGGGATTTTCCCACATACCTCTTCATAGGCCCATTTCCTATGTACCTATGATTACACCATTCCCAAACTCCAAAAATACAAAGGCCCTCACCGGCTGCCATCCGGTGAGGGCCTTTTAGGTGGCGGGGGCCGCCGCAGGCGGACCCAGATTCAGAGGGTTCGGCCCGCCAAGGGCGGGCTGGTTCAAAGGGTTCAAAGGGTGTGGTGGCGGCTCCGCCGCAATTTTATAGCCGCCGAAGGCGGATTATATGATGGCGCCGAAAGGCGCCTGACCCCTCTTACTTTCGGTAATACTGCCAGGCAGGCAATAGCAGCGGTAAGCCAACAGCCCAACCAATGAAAAAAAGAGCAGGCCTTGATGAGGTCTGCTCTTTTGTATCAGTTGGTCTTGGTGCTGTCGCTTTCAGAAGGCTTAGCTGCGTTCTTTCCCGTAATCCGGTCAAGAAGCTTGTTTCCGGCGTTCTTATTATCCTTGGCCGCCTTGTCATCCTTCTTGGTGTCCGCTTCTTTCTTCTTGGCTTCCGCTTCCTTTGCTGCCTGGGCTGCTCTTGCTTTTTCGTTTTCCACCCGGACGGATTCAGGGATGTCGAAGCTCTTGGTCTTGTAGGCAGAGAGGGCCTGTTTCATGAAGTCCCTCCAGATGGCCGCCGGTACGGTGCCGCCGGTGTAGCCTGCGTTGGTATTGGTATCGTCGCCAATCCATACGGCTGTCACCAGTTCGGGGGTATAGCCCACGAACCATGCATCGTGTTCGTCATCGGTGGTGCCTGTCTTGCCGGCTGCGGTGCGACCGATGTAGGCGTTGCCGCCGGTGCCGCGGGAGACAACTTCTTCCAGGATACTGGTCAGGCGGTAAACCGCATTTTCGCTGACCACCTGCTTGCCTTCCTGTTTGCCGGAATGGTCTTCCAGTACGTTGCCGTTTCTATCCACCACTTTCAGGATGGCAGTGGGTTCGATGAGCTTGCCGCCGTTGGCAAAGACGCTGTAGGCTTTGGCCATGTCATATACGGAAACGCCGTTGGTGAGGCCGCCGATGGAGGCTGCCAGGTTGTCGTCGTTTCTCTTGCCGTCCTTCACCAGGGTGGTAATGCCGCAGGCTTCAGCGGTGTCAAGGATCTTCTTCATGCCCACCTTGTTGGCCAAATCGATGGTCGGGATATTCATGGAATGAACCAGCGCTTCTTCCAGTGTCACCTGTCCGCCGGAGGTGCCGCCGTAGTTCTTCGGCGTCCAGCCGCCGCCGTAGGTCTTCTTTTCGTTGCTTACGGTGTCGTAGGGGCTGAATTTGTTTTCAAAGGCGGTGAGGTACACGAAGGGTTTGAATGCGGAGCCCGGCTGGCGGACCATCTGGGTGGCACGGTTGAAATGGTCTTCGCCGCGGCCGCCGACCATGGCCTTGATATGGCCGGTGCCGGTTTCAATGGTCATGAGGGCGCCCTGGGGCTGGGTGAGTCCCTTGGCATCCTTATTTCCCTTTGGCAGGTCATTCTTCAAAGCCTGCTCTGCTTCCTTCTGCATATCCAGGTCCAGGGTGGTATACACCTGGAGACCTTCTTTATAAATGGCGTCAGAATCGTATTTATCGCTGATGGTCTGGATTACGTAGCTTACGAAATAGGAAGCTGTACTGTCGGTGCCCTTAGAAGCCTGGGGTTTGGCCAGGTGCAGGTCCGCTTTCTTGGCGGCCTGGGCGTCAGCTTCGGAAATATAGCCGTACTTGGCCATCTGGTCAAGTACGATGCCCTGGCGGTACTTGGCTGCTTCCAGACTGCGGAAGGGAGAGTAGTAGTTCGGGCTGTTGGGAAGCCCTGCCAGCATGGCGCACTGGGGCAGGGTGAGGTCCTTCACGTCCTTGCCGAAATAGACGCGGGAGGCGGTCTGGATGCCATAGCAGCCCTGGCCGAAGTAAATCTGGTTCATGTACATTTCAAGAATCTGCTTCTTGGTGTACTTGTTTTCAATCTGGAGAGCCAGCACCACTTCCAGGAGCTTTCTTTTCAATGTCTGCTCCTGGGTGAGGAAGGCGTTCCGGGCCAGCTGCTGGGTAATGGTGGAGCCGCCCTGTCCGGTGGCGTTGCGGGTGACCACATTGGACCATACCGCACGAAGGATGCCCCGGGGATCGATACCGTGGTGTTCATAGAAACGGACATCTTCGGCCGCCACAAAGGCATTCTGCAGATTCTGGGGCACCTCCGTAATAGGTACGGGAATGCGGTTTTCCTCTGCGTGCACCGTGGTAATCAGCCGTCCCTTGTCATCGTAAATGCGGGACGATGCGTTAGGCTGGATATTGGCCGTCACATCGGGCAGGTGCTTGGAAACGGACACAAAAAAGCCTGCCGCCGCTCCGGCGCCTGCAATCATCACGATAACCACAAGAAATACAAAAATCCTCTTCACAAAGGATGATTTCTTCGGCGGTCTCTCGCGTCGTATATCAGAATTCTTCATATAATACGCTCCTATATAGAAATCACTTGCACCCGCAGTTCCCCTAGGGAAGCGCTGATTAAATCATTGTTTGCTTTTATTCTTGAATTTTTATGCAATGCGAGGAATGGGCTGACGCGAATAGCGAGCTATTTAAGGAAGCCCATGACGAAGCAGTGCATAAAAATTCTTATAAAAGGAAACTCTATGAATTAATCAGTGCTTCCCTAAAAGGGCATGTCAATAAAGCCGCCTTCTCATAGGCTTTTTCAAAGCATGGCACCGGTACGCCCGCTTCTTTTCCCATTTTGACCATTCTTCCCAGAATCATTTCTGTTTCCGTATCTTCCGTTTTCTTTCCGTTCTTTAAATCCCGATAGAGGGATGTGACAGTGTCGCCTGGGAGGGAATCGAAGAGGCAAAGGTAGTTTTCTTTATAGGTCTCCGGGAAAATGACGCCTTGGGCTCTGGCCACGGTAATCACTTCTTCCACCGCTTCCGCCACGATTTTTCTGTAGTTTTCCTGGCAGCGCACTTTGCCTGCGGGGCCGTCAAAGAGACAGAAGAGGGCGCTGTTGGTTCCCATGAGGGCGTATTTTTCCCAGCTGTCCAGACGAATGTCATCGGTCACTTCTGCCGGAATGCCTGCTTTCTGCAGTATATCCGCCAGTTCGTAGAGAATGGGCCGGTTCTTCCCGTCCTTCATGCCCATCACCACTTTTCCGCTGCCTGCAGTCTGCACCACGTGGCCCGGCTTTTCCATATGGCTGAATACGCGTATAGTGCCGTCGGCTATAAAGCAGGGTGGAAGGAGGGGCGCCATGAGGTCCGATACAAGGACGCCGTTTAAGAGAGGCACCACCACCGTGGAATTCCCTACCATGGGAGCCATGTCACGGCAGGCGTTGATAAGGCCATTCCCTTTGCAGGCAAGGAAGATGGCATCCATTTTTCCAAAGGATTTTCCATCCTGTCCCATGCCTTTGGGCCAAACTTTGAAATCCCCCAGAATTTCCGAGGTCACATGGAGCCCTTCTTTTTCTATGGCTTCCCTGTTCTTTCCCCGAACATAGAAATACACATCAGCCCCTGCCCTTGCCAGGGCGCCGCCGATGAAGCTTCCGATACCGCCCATGCCGAAAATGAGAATTCTCATGATTTCCTCCTATTTACGGAAGCACTGATTCCTTAAAAGAAATTACGGATAATGTCGCTGGCCAGGTTCAACCCGCCCCGTCCTGCATCGCTGCCGGAGGCGGTCATGGTGACCATGTACCGGGAATCGCCGTAATATCGAAGGAGGTAGTGTTTGCTGTGCTTTTCATTTCCTTCAATGCCAAGGACTCCCAGTTTCCTTTTCGTGTTCTCATCAAGGCCCCGGTATCCTTTCAGCGCCACCTTCACCGCTTCGGAGCGCCGTTTCGGTTCACCGCTCACCGGATTGGCATGGATAAGGTCATCCAGAATATCCGCCCGCCGGGTACCCTTCTTCATGTCCTTCCGGGCGGATTTCAGGATGTCCATCAGGATTTCATGTCTTTCACCGGGATAGAGGTCCTTTTCCTCTCCTGCCGCCAGAAGTTCTGAACCCGTGGGCGTGCCGGCCTTCCGTGCTCCCTCCAGCCTGCCCTTCAGCATGCGGTTCTCACTCAGCAGTTTCGAGACTTCTTCTTCCATTGCTTCCAGCTGCCGTACATACTCCATCACCACTTCTTCGCTGCTCTTCATGGCTCTCTCCCCTTTATGAAATCACGATTATTTTTCTTGTTATGATGAAATCAGTCCGGAATCTCCGGATGCTCGTAAAGCTCTTCCAGGTCCTTTTCCAGATGGGTCCTGATGGTTTTTTCCAGATCCGGTATGGTTTTCGCATCGTACTGGTGGATAATGCCCGGAATGCCTTTGGCCCTCAGTTCGCCGTAATATTCATCTCTGTATACATTGTAGAAAAAGAGGATGCCCGTCTCCCTTTCCCTGCATTCATAGGACGCAATAATATAAGAGCCGTTGAGGCCCAGGAGGGGCCGGGAGGGTTCAATCACCCGTTCATAATGACCGATGACCGGCGGAAAGAAGGAACTGTAATCCCACGCCATGAATCCCTTTCCCCGCACCAGGACAGACACATTTTCCCGGTGGATGAGTTCCTTTGTAATGTACTTCGGCGTCAGGAGTTTCATATTTCGTTTGAATTCCTCGAAATCGCCGGTAATGAGCTCGATTTCCGTGAAGGTCACAAGGCGCAGATCCGATTTCACCATGTAATCCATGGTTTCCTCGTCAAACAGGGCCCGCACCTGCCATCCGGTTTCTTCATTTTCCCAGCAGAAGGCAAAATAAATCCGTCCTTCCTGCCGATCCAGCCGTTTAAGCCTGTACCCCTCAATGTTGACAGGCAGCTCCTTTTCTATGTCCCAGTCCAGGAATTTCTGCCGCCGCTCTGCCCTTTCCTGTTCCAGCTTATCTTCTTTTCCCATGCTACCTTCCTTTCTTCTCCGCTTCCAGCCTATCCCTTGCGGAAACCACGGATTTCACAAATTCCCTGGTTTCCGGGAAGGGAATCTTATCCATGTCGGAAAAGCCCTCCGGCCAGTGATTTTTTTCTATCCATTCATCCACATTGCCGCGGCCCGCATTATAGGCGGCCAGGGCAAAGACCTCATTATTATGGTACTCTGCCAAAAGATAATTCAGGTACCAGGCGCCCAGGGGGATATTCTGCTCCGGGCTGGCCAGATTGTCGGACGGCAGGCCGCTCTGCTCGGAAATCCAATGGGCCGTATCCGGCATGAGCTGCATCATGCCTACGGCGCCTACATGGGACACCGCCTTTTCGTTAAATTTGCTCTCCGTCAGTATCACCGCCTCCAGCAGGCTGGGAGAAATCTGCTCCTCCGATGCACACTGGACGATGATATGGGACACCTGCTCACTGGGTTTCAAAAAGCGGATATTATCCACCAGAAACAGGAAAAGAACGCAGAGAAGCGCAGTCAAAAGAGTAAACACCATAGCGCCGGTGTTTCCCTGGTGCCTCTGTACCTCTTTTTTCCTACGTTTCAATGCGATTCTCATGCTTCTTCCATTCCTTTGGGAAATTGAAATCCCGGTACATGCTTCAATGCTTCCCGCACCTGCCGTCTCGTATCCTCTACGGAGCGGCTGTTGTCGATAATCACGTCGGCGTAATTTATCTTATTCATGGTGGGCATCTGCTTTCCGATGCGCTCCATGACCTGCTTCCTGGTGAAGCCGTCTCGGGAAATCACCCGGGCAATCTGCACCTCCAGGGGCACCTCCACCAGCCACACCTCTTCTACCCGAAGCTGCCAGCTGATTTCCAGAAGGAGCGGCATATCCAGCACCGCCACCGAATACCCCGCCTCCTGGGCGCGGATAAGCTCCTCCCTGGTGCGGTACCAGATGTAGGGATGGATAATGCCGTTCAGCTTCTGCCTTTTCTCTTCATCATTAAAAACGATTTCTCCCACCTTCAGCCGGTCCAGGCTGCCGTCGGGATGAAAAATATGGGGACCGAAGGTTTCCCGCAGCCGGTTCATGGCCAGACTCCCGGGGATCACCGCCTCCCGGGCCAGCTTGTCTCCATCAATGACAGGAATGCCTAATTCATGCATATAGGAGGACACCGTGCTTTTACCGCTGCCGACGCCTCCGGTTAATCCGATACGATACATAATACTTCCTTTTTTATAAAATGTTCTCTAGTGAGCTAGTGGGCTGGTGAGCTAGTGAGCTAGTGGGCAGGGAAACTAGAACACTAGAAAACCAGTCCACTAGTACACTAGTACACTAGCACACTATTTCGTTTCCGCCCAGTTCTTTCCTTCGTTCACGTCTGCCACCAGGGGAACCTTGAGGGTAACTACGGACTCCATGGTTTCCTTCAGAAGTTTTGCGATTTCTTCTTTTTCCTCATTCACCACTTCCGCCACCAGTTCATCGTGCACCTGGAGGAGCACACGGCTCTTATAGCCGCCTTCCTTCATTTTACGGTACACCTCAATCATGGCCATCTTCATGATGTCCGCCGCCGTGCCCTGGATGGGGGTGTTCATGGCGGTCCGTTCGGCGAAGGAGCGGCGGTTGAAGTTTTTGCTGTTAATATCCGGCAGCTCCCGATACCGTCCGAAGAGGGTGACGGCGCGGCCCGTTTCCTTTGCCTTTTCCACCATGGACTGCATGAAATCGTGGATACTGGGGTAGCGCTTGAAGTAGGCGTCAATGTAGTCTGCCGCCTGTTTCCGCGGAATGCCCAGCTGCTTAGCCAGACCGAAGTCGCTGATGCCGTAGATGATACCGAAGTTGACAGCCTTGGCGTGGGAGCGCTGCTCCGGCGTCACATTTTCAAAGGGAATGCCCATGACTTCTGCCGCCGTTCTTCTATGGATATCTTCTTTATTGATGAAGGCCTTGATCAAGCTTTCATCTCCCGACATATGGGCCAGCACGCGAAGTTCCACCTGGGAATAATCGGAGGAAATGAAGCAGTCATAGCCTTCTCCCGGCACGAAGAGGGAGCGGATTTTCTTTCCCTCCTCCGTGCGCACCGGAATGTTCTGCAAATTCGGGTCGGAGCTGGAAAGGCGGCCTGTGGCGGTGACGGTCTGGTTGAAGGACGTATGAATGCGTCCCGTTTCCGGATTAATCAGCTGCGGCAGCGCTTCCAGATAGGTGGAAACCAGTTTCGAAAGGGTCCGGTAGCGAAGGATGTTCTTCACCATGGGATAGGACACCGCCAGCTCCTCCAGCACGTCGGCGGCGGTGGAATAGCCGGTTTTCGTCTTCTTTCCGGCGGGCATACCCATTTTCTCAAAAAGGATATGGCCCAGCTGTTTCGGGGAATTCAGGTTGAAGGCCTCTCCCGCTTCCGTGAAGATGTCCTTCATCAAGATACGCTCTTCCTTTTCCATTTCCGCCTTCACGGCCCTCCACTTTTCCTGGTCCGTGGCAATGCCGGCCTTTTCCATGGCCGCCAGCACCGGCACCAGGGGCTGCTCCACCTTTTGGAAAAGGGAAAGCACGCCGTTTTCAGAAAGCTTCTTCACCGCCTCTTCATAAAGGGACGCCAGGAAGAGGGTAATGCAGCAGCCCTTTTCCTTCCTGTCGTCCAAATCGTCGGGATAAATCACGGGCTTTCCGAAGAGGCCGGCAATGTAGGACAGGGGATAGGTCACCCTGGTGGGATCCAAAAGATAGGCTGCCAGGGAAATATCGAAGAAGGGAATGTTTTCCGTGGGGAAATCGGATTCCAGGAAAACTTTGCTGTCCTCCACCACCACCGCTTTGGCTTCCTTCATGGATTCTGCGGCAGACGCAAAATCTTCCTTATGAATCAGCCAGGCATGGCCGTCGGCAGAAACTACAACTTCCTCCGTCTTAAAGAAGGGCGCCCTGCCGGACAGATGGGCCCAGAGGCCTGCCGTTTTCCCCTGCAGGGAAACAGAGGAATTCCAGATTTCCACGACCGGAAGGGCTTCTTCATTTTCCTCCTTCTTCACCTGGGACAGCTCCTGGAAACGGGGAAGCTCTGCAAACTGCTTCAGAAGGTTGATTCCCAGTTTTCCAAAAAGCTCCTTCATCTCCGCCAGATGCACCGGCTGCTTCATATCCTCCAGCGGCGCATCCAGAGGCACGTCCCGCTTGATGGTGGCCAGTTTGTAGGAAAGATAGGCCATGTCTTTATTGGCGGTGAGCTTCTTTCCCCGGGCCCCCTTGATTTCATCTACATGGGCATAGAGATTGTCCAGATTCTTATACTCCGTCAGAAGCCCCAGGGCCGTTTTCTCCCCTATGCCGGGGACCCCGGGGATATTATCCGCCGTATCCCCCATGAGGGCCTTCATGTCAATCACCTGGGAAGGGGTGATGTGGTACTTTTCAAAAATCGCCTCCGGCGTCATGACCGCCATATTGGTAATGCCCTTCTGGGTGAGAAGCACCGTGGTGCGGCTGCTGGCCAGCTGCAGCGCATCCCTGTCGCCGGTGACAATATCCACCGGAAGCTCCTTCTCGTACCGGGCGGACAGGGTGCCCAGGATGTCGTCGCCCTCATAGCCGGGAATGCTGTACACCGCCACCCCCAATACGGAAAGCACATCGAGAATCAAATCAAACTGAGGCACCAATTCCGGCGGCGCCGGCTTTCTGGTGGCCTTATAGTCCGTAAACATATCAGTACGGAAGGTATGGCGGTCCTTATCAAAGGTGACTGCCATGTACTCCGGATCCAAATCCCGGTACAGTCCCAAAAGCATGCGGAGAAATCCGTACACCGCATTGGTGGGGATGCCCTCCGGCGACGTCATGGTAGGCGGCAGGGCAAAAAAGGCGCGGTACAAAAGACTGCTGCCATCAATAATAACCAGTTTCTTCTTCATAATTCCTCCTTCTGCCAGGGCAGAAATCAGTATAGGAAAATCGGAAATTTCGCATAAAGTCATTTCTTATTATAACATATCTATAATATGGGTTCAGAGGGGGAAAAGGGTTCGTAAGATTGACCGCCCCCATGGGCCGGAGGGTTCTTAAGTTTGACAGTGGCTTCGCCTCTGAGGGTTATGGTGGCGGCTCCCATGGACACGCCTGCGGCGTGAGGGTTCAGAAGGTTCAAAGGGTTCTTAGGTTTGACGCGCCTTTGGCGCGAGGGTTGTTGTATCGCCCTGCGGGCGATGAGTATAAAGTCAGCGTTACGGAATTCCCTTTTGTGTCACCACTGCTGCATGACTAAGAGCCAAAGCCCCCTTCCACAGGCAGAAATCAGCAACATTTCTAAGCCGGGCTAATATGTGAGCATAGCCTGCACACAAAGCGAACACCTTAAAGCCCG
>OGLM01003604.1_pt1 | contig 12372 bp, 9 predicted proteins | sample 1572531 | NCBI WGS metagenome assembly OGLM01 (sample SAMEA2581909, study PRJEB24529) | metagenome | biome: Human gut stool | place: China | collected 2011 | reverse complement strand
AGGGAGGACGTGAGGGCTTACCACGACTTCAGAGACCTCATTTCAAATCCCGACGTGGATGTGGTGCACATCGCCACCCCGCCCCACTGGCACGCCATCATGGCTGTCGAGGCAGCCAAGGCAGGCAAGGACATATGGTGCGAAAAGCCCATGACACGCACCATAGGAGAGGGCAAACGCGTTGTGGAAGCGGTGAGACGGTATAACAGGATATTCCGTCTGAACACGTGGTTCAGGTTCACCGACACCTTCTACGGGCTTGGAACGCCTGTCATGCCGCTCAAGAAGCTCGTCGACAGCGGGCTCCTCGGGTGGCCCCTGAAGGTGGTGGTGTCGGGCACGACGGGCTTCGCGTGGAAGTTCTTCTGGACAGGCAGGGAGAATCTTGAGACTCAACCGGTGCCCAGGGAGCTCGACTACGACTTCTGGCTCGGTCCGGCTCCGTTCAAGCCATACAACGTACACCGCACCCACCAAACCTTCCGAGGATACTGGGACTACGACGGCGGCGGACTCACCGACATGGGACAGCACTATCTCGACCCCGTGCAGTACATACTGGGAAAGGACAACACGTCGCCCGTAAAGGTGGAGACAGACGCCGCCCAGCAGCATCCCGACGCCGTGGGGATATGGCGCAGGATAACATATACGTATGATGACGGCTGCCAGATAGTGCTCGAGGGCGAAGGATATGAGAGCGGAGGGAAGACAGCATACATCGAGGGACCGCTCGGAAAGGTGTATAAAGGATTCGAATGCACAATCCCCGACATAATGAACAGGCTCGCCGAATATCCCGATCCGGTGCCGCAGAACACCGATTTCTACGAATGTCTGCGCACAAGAAAGAAGTTCGCGCTGAACGAGGAGAACGGTCACCGCAGCTGCACGCTCGTGAACATCGGTGCGGTGGCACTGAGACTGAACCGTAAGGTGCTTCATTTCGACCCGAAGACCCAGCTGTTTGTCGGCGACGACGAGGCAAACGCGCTCATCGACCAGCCCATGCGCGGCCAATGGCACATGTGATGTCATGTTATGAAAAAATGCTTTACAACTCAAAACCATAATGTAACTGTACTTTATACAACAAAAAGAAAGATGAAGAAATACCTGATTATCCTGATTGCGGCAATATTCTTCGCACAGGCGCAAAGCCTCGCACAGACCGACAGCAGGAACAGAACACCGGAGACTGTCATAGCCGACGCCCTGGCTCAGATGCCTGCCAAGGACAGCAGATCGTATTCCCTGCTCATGGGAGAGATGGCTTCCACGGGAAGCGCGGGCATATTGCAGATTGCCTCGACGATGAACTACGATGACGGAAAAACCTCAGCCGGAGAGTACGCGCTGCAAGGTCTGGCAAGCTACGTGATGACTCCGGAAGGCGGCAGACACCGGGACGAGGTGCGGAAAGGGCTGAAGCTTGCCATAGGAAGAAGCGGTGACGTGCGCAAGAAACGCTTTCTCATCGCGTCGCTCGCACTCTGTGCCACGCCAGCCGACCTGCCCGACCTCATCGCCATTGCCAATGACAAAGAGCTGGAAGACGCCGCCGTCGCCGCCATAAGCGGCATGAAGGACTCCGGCGGAGCCATCGTGGGTTTTGTAAGGACGTCTGACGCGGAGCGCGCCGTGCTCGCAAAACTCATAAAATCGTGCGGACTGACAGAATGCAGCGACCTTCTCGCGTCATGGACAGACGGTGCCGACGACGCCACAAAGGCTGCGATATACGACGCCATAGCCGCCGCGCTGAAAAAAGAGAGGCTGTCCAAATGGACAGCCTCTCTTTTTTGAAGTTATCTTACTCGTAGATGGGGTACTTCTTCGTCAGGGCGACGACGGCCTCCTGCGCGGCGGTCTTATTGCCCTCGAAGTCACGGGCGACCATGCCCATGATGCGGGCGATCTCCTTCATGTCCTCTTCCTTCAGGCCGCGGGTGGTGGCAGCGGGGGTGCCGACGCGGATGCCGGAAGTGACGAACGGCTTCTCGGGGTCGTTGGGGATGGCGTTCTTGTTGACGGTGATGAAGCACTCGTCCAAGCGACGCTCGATCTCCTTACCGGTGATGTTGAAGTTGCGGACGTCGACGAGCATGAGGTGGTTGTCGGTGCCGCCGGAGACCAGACGGAAGCCTTCAGCCTTCAGACCCTCGGCAAGAACGGCAGCGTTCTTGACGACCTGCTCACCGTAGGCCTTGAACTCGGGCTTGAGCGCCTCGCCGAAGCAGATGGCCTTGGCAGCGATGATGTGCTCGAGCGGGCCGCCCTGGGTGCCGGGGAACACGGCGGAGTCGATCTTCTTGGCGAGGTTGATGGTCTCCATCTCGCCGGTCTCGATGTTCTTCTTGGTGATCTCGTTCTTGCACAGGATCATGCCGCCGCGGGGGCCGCGCAGGGTCTTGTGGGTGGTGGTGGTGACAACGTCGGCATAGGGCACGGGGCTCTCGTGAACGCCAGCGGCGACGAGACCGGCGATGTGGGCCATATCGACCATGAAGAAAGCGCCGACGGAATCAGCGATCTCACGGAACTTGGCGAAGTCGATCTTGCGGGGATAGGCGGAAGCGCCGGCAAGGATCATCTTGGGCTTGCACTCCTGCGCGATGCGGTAGACCTCGTCGTAGTCGATCATTTCGGTCTCATCGTTGAGGGAGTAGGGGACCTGATGGAAGTACTGGCCGGAGATGTTGACCGGGCTGCCGTGGGACAGGTGGCCGCCGTGGGCGAGGTTCATGCCCATGTAGGTGTCGCCGGGCTGGAGCATAGCCTTGAACGCGGCCAGGTTGGCGGAAGCGCCGGAGTGGGGCTGGACGTTGGCATGCTCAGCGCCGAACAGCTTGCAGGCGCGCTGACGGGCGATCTCTTCGGTCTCGTCGACGCAGTAGCAGCCGCCGTAGTAGCGCTTGCCGGGATAGCCCTCGGCGTACTTGTTGGTCAGGCACGTGCCCATAGCCATCATGACAGCCGGGGAGACGATGTTTTCGGAGGCGATCAGCTCGATGTTGCGCTGCTCGCGGTGATACTCCTTCTCAATAGTGGCGCCGACTTCGGGGTCATACTGGGACAGGAATTCCATGGTTTCTTTGATCATGGTGCGTGTTCCTCCTCTGATTTTTCAGTCGATTGATATATTACCGGCGGCTAAGCTGAAAAGTGCGAACTTATGCCGGTTCTCTCACATCTTAGAATAGCAAAAAAAGTAAGGCCCTGTCAAGGAAAACCGGGCCTTGGAGGGACTGAATTTATTAGGGAAAAGAGGAATATCACCTTAAAAACGTAAAAGTGTGCAAAAAGGGTCGAAAAGGGATTGACGTGCGTTGTGCAGTCTGCTATGCTGTGCCTGCATGAAGTTTAAATTTTGAAGAGCTTTATGCATCGGCAGAGTAGGAAACCATGTGTTTACGCGAAGAGCGAATAGTGCCGTTGGGATGGGAAGTTGCCCGCGGACGAAAAACCCATGGTTTGCAGTATGGTTTCCGCATCCGCTTGCCACTCAGAAGAGAGTTTAAGTGAGGCCTCTCCTCCGCGTGGTTCCTGCCATCCGGAGGGAGAGGTGTTTTCTTTTTTCACCGGATCAAGCCGTTCCGCGCGGCACCGCAGCCGCGGGAAGATCTTTTTATGAAAAAAGGAGGTCCTCACAATGTCCCTTCAGATCGAAGCGCTTTCCCCCATCATGTGGACGATCATCATCGCGGTCGCCCTCGTGCTCATCGCCGCAGTGGTCTTCACGTGGAAGTCCTCGGCCATGTCCACGCGCAAAATGGTCACCATCGCCATGCTGACCGCCGTCTATGTCGTGCTGAACTTTGCCGGCACGGTGCGCCTTGGCTGGATCAACATCTCCGTCGCGTCGCTGCCCGTCATCGTGGGCGCGATGCTCTACGGTCCGGTCGGCGGCCTGCTCGTCGGTCTTCTCGGCGCATTCATGGGTCAGCTTCTCACCTATGGCGTGACCGCGACCACGATCCTGTGGATCCTGCCGCAGGCAGCGCGCGGCCTGCTCGTCGGCGTGTATGCCAAGCACTGCGGCTACAAGTTCTCCAGCGGTCAGCTCACACTTGCGCTGATCGGCACGGCGCTGGTCGTGACGGCGCTCAACACGGGAGCGATGTATATCGACAGTGTGATCTACAACTACTACAGCTACGCCTATGTTTTCGGCGGCCTGGTGGTGCGTATCATCTCCGGCGCTGCTACGGCGGTGCTGATGGTGTTCGTGGCTCCGCCGGTCGTGAACCTGCTGAACCGCTCGCTCGACACGGTGCGCACGGCGCAATAAAAAAATATTCAAAAAAGAGGGACGCAGTTGAAAACTGCGTCCCTCTTTTTTGAGAAAGATTGCACTCCGCGGCAGCGCACGCGCCATAGGCGCGCACGTTTGCGGAGTGAGAAGAGTTTTTCTGACGCGCACGCCCCAGGGCGGCTTCTCTTGCCGCTTTGCGACAATTCACCTTCTGTCGTCAGAAAAACGATTTTAATTTATTTCGCGTCTGCGGACGCCTGGGCAGCCGTTAGCAGCTTTGCTGCTTTACGGATGCCGCGTACCCCTTGCGGGTAAAAAGTCTGCAACGCTTTGCGCCGTGCGCGGCGCGGGGAGTCTGTTTTCTGCCCGTAGGGCAGAAAATGCGGCGGGTGCGAGACGGGCGTGATTGCGTCGATTTTTGGTGCGGGGGCCTGTTCGCTGCCTGAGGCAGTGAATGCGGCACGGGGAAAGGGGAGAGTTAACGATTTGCCAAGGCTTGTTCGATCATCTTAACTTTTTCGGTTCTGCCCATCAGCCGGTAATACTTGCACCACAGCAGGGGAGATTGCAAAGGAATGAGCTCTGTTTCGAGAAGAATGTTCTCGACAATTTGGCTTTCCTGCAAGGAACAGTCGAAAAGTTCTCCGTTGCTTAGGATAGAAAAGCCGGCCATAACATCGACATCGATGTTGTCGATGACGAATTCCATAAATGCTTTCGTCTGATACTTGGGATCGGGATTTGGCGGCTGGATTTCTCCCATTTTAGATAAGATCGTTCGGACACGTTGAACATCAGCGGTTGAGATCATCAAGTCAATGTCGTGGAACTCGGATGTAATTCCTTTGAAGTAGAGCAGCATGGATGCACCCAAAGCCCACATGATGTGCGCCTCATTGAATCGATGCGCGATGTCCTTTAATAATTCAATTTTTTGTTCTGCTTTTGCCATAGGATACCTCCGGCGAATGACGTAACGCTTTGTCGACTCATAGTAGTAAAGTCTGCCGCCCCTCAGAAAAGCGTGCAAACCCACGCGAGGGCGGCGGAGAGGGGGATGTAGAGCAGAAAGTGCGTAAGATGCGCTTTTTTGTTATAGCCGAACAGCTGCGGGCCGACGATGCCTTTGACCTCGGGATAAAAGTGGGGAAAGAAGTTCGAATGGCACAGCAGCACCCAGTCGAAAAAGAGAATGTCGTAGGCCTCCATGACATAGAGGATCACGAGATACCGCGTGAAAAACGCGCCGAAGGTGAAACCGTTCCGAACGCCGTCCCACGCGGCGAGGACTGCCGCACCGAGAAACAGCAGCATCGCCAAGATGCCGAGGCACCAGCCGAGGATATGCGCGCCGCGGAAGCGCTCGGCTTTTCTCTCAGGAACGGCGGCGAAGACCTCACGCGGCGCGGAGGAGAAGAATTTCTTCTCCTGAATGAGCCCGACGCCGGCGTACAGTAGGAGAAAATACGCCGCCATGACGAGAAACGATGCAAGCAGGGTGATCTTCATTTCTGTTGATGCCTCTTTTGCTGTCGTTTTTTGCCGCTTTACAGGCGGTAGAGCGCGGGCCGCCGGTCGTGGAAAACGGGGACGCGGGCGCGGAGGGGCGCGATGGAGGAAAGGTCCAAGTCGGCGGTGACGATCTCCTCTTCCCCGCCGCCCTGGGCTAAGACCGCGCCCAGCGGGTCGATGATGCGCGAAAAGCCGCCGTACAGCGTGCCGTCGCGCTCGCCGCAGGCGTTGCACGAGACGACAAAGAGCTGGTTTTCGATCGCGCGGGCGGCGGTGAGCGTCTCCCAGTGGTATTGGCGCGCCGCCGTCCACTGGGCGGGCAGGAACATGACCTGCGCTCCGCGCAGCGCCAGCGTGCGCCACAGCTCGGGAAAGCGCACCTCGTAGCAGATGAGAAGGCCGCAGCGCACGCTATCCAGCGTGAAGGTGACGAGGTGGTCGCCGGGGGTGTAGACCTCGTGCTCGCCCATCGGCGTGAAGGGATGGGTCTTGTCGTATTCGGCAATGCACGCGCCCGCGCGGTCGAAGACGCAGGCGGTGTTGCAGATCTTGCCATTGCGGAGATTCGACACGCTTCCCGCGACGATGTTGACGTTCAGCTCGCGCGCGAGCGGGGAAAAGCGCGCGCGGACGGCCTTCGCGTTTTCATCGCACGCCGCGGCAAGGTCGCCCGCGGGCATGAAGCCCGTGTTCCATGTTTCGGGCAGGACGACAACGTCGGGGCCGTTTTCCCCGACAGCGCGGCGCACGAGCGCCTCCGCGCGGTCAAAGTTCGCTTTGCTCTCCAGCGAGCGCATATTCATCTGGATCACGCTGACCTTCATGGTGGTGTCCTCCAAAATCGTTTTGATACGGTCATTATACGAAAAGAAAGCCTGCATTGCAATGCACAACAAAAAGAGGACGGCAAATGCCGTCCTCTCGTTTGTAAAAGCGTCGCAGACTTTTACCCGCAAGGGGTATGCGGCATCCGTAAAGCAGCAGAGCTGCTAACGGCTGCCCAAGCGCCGCGCACGGCGCAAATAAATTGAAATCGTTTTTTGGAACGACATGTGCGTGCCAAAAAACACTTTGCACGGAGCGAACGTGCGCGCCTTTGGCGCGTGCGCTGAGCGCAGTGAAATTCTGCTCAAAAAACTGACTTTGTCAGTTTTTTGAAGTGCGCAGCGCTCTGATTGCATTGAGAACCGCTAAGACCATCACGCCGACGTCGGCGAAGATGCCCATCCACATGTTGGCGATACCGATGGCGACGAGCAGCAGGCACGTCAGCTTCACGCCGAGCGAGAAGACGATGTTCTCGTACACGATGCGGATGCACTTGCGCGAGATCTGGATGCCCTTGGCGATCTTCATCGGATCGTCGTCCATCAGCACGACGTCCGCTGCCTCAATGGCGGCGTCGGAGCCCATCGCGCCCATCGCGATGCCGATATCCGCGCGGGAGAGCACGGGCGCGTCGTTGATGCCGTCGCCGACGAAGGCGAGGCAGTCATCCTTGCCCTTTTCACCCAGCAGGCGCTCGAGGCGCGCGACCTTGTCGCCCGGGAGCAGCTCTGCGTGCACTTCGTCGACGCCGAGCTCCTGCGCCACGTGATCGGCGACCTTCTTGATGTCGCCCGTGAGCATGACGGTCTTCTGCACGCCCGCGCGCTTGAGGGCCGCGATGGCATCGCGCGCGTCGCTCTTTACCACGTCGGAGATCACGATATGGCCGGCGTACTCGCCGTCGACCGCCATGTGGACGATCGTGCCGACGCTGCGGCACTCCTGCCACTTGACGCCGAGCTCATCCATGAGCTTGCCGTTGCCCGCGGCCACGCTGTGGCCGTCCACGGCCGCGACCACGCCGCGGCCGCTGCGCTCTTCGATGTCCGTCACGCGTGAGCGGTCGAGCTCCACGCCGCAGGCCTTTTGCAAGCTCCTGCTGATGGGGTGCGAGGATGCGCACTCGGCGAGTGCCGCGTATTCAAGCAGCTTGTGGTCCTCCATCGGGCTGTGGTGCACGCCCGTGACCTCGAACACGCCCTGCGTGAGCGTGCCGGTCTTGTCGAAGACGACGATCTTGGTTTTCGACAGAGCCTCTAAGTAATTCGAGCCCTTGATGAGAATGCCCTCGTGTCCTGCGCCGCCGAGGCCCGCGAAGAAGCTGAGCGGGATGCTGATGACCAGCGCGCAGGGACACGAAATGACAAGGAACGTGAGCGCGCGGTAGACCCACACGCCCCACGAGGCGGCATTGCCCATCAAAAGATTGATGACCGGGGGCAAAATGGCCAGCGCCAGCGCGCTGTAGCACACGGCGGGAGTATAGACGCGGGCAAACCGGGAGATGAACGCTTCGGAGCGGGATTTGTGCGAGCTGGAGTTTTCCATCAGCTCCAAAATCTTGGACACCGTAGACTCGCCGAAGGCCTTCGTTGTCCTGACCTTCAGAACGCCCGTCATGTTGATGCAGCCGCTGATGACCTCGTCGCCGGTCATCACGTCGCGCGGGAGGCTCTCGCCCGTCAGCGCCGCGGTGTTGAGCGTGGACGCGCCCTCGACGATCTCGCCGTCGATAGGAATTTTCTCGCCCGGCTGGACGGTGATGACCGTGCCGACGGCCACGTCGTCGGGGTCGACCTGCTCGAGCTTGCCGTCGCGCTCAATGTTCGCGTAGTCGGGGCGGATGTCCATCAGCGCCGTGATGTTGCGGCGGGACTTGCCGACGGCGTAGCTCTGGAACAGCTCGCCGATCTGGTAGAAGAGCATGACCGCCACGGCCTCGGCATAGTCGCCGCTCTTTTCATAGATGGCGAGCGCGATGGCGCCGATCGTGGCGACCGCCATCAGGAAGTTTTCGTCGAACACCTGATGGTTGCAGATGCCCTTCCATGCCTTGCGCAGAATGTCGTAGCCGATGGTGACATAGGCGGCGAAGTAGAGCGCGGTGGAGACGAGCATCGGCATGGGAATGAATTTCGCGGCGAGGAACAGCACCGCCGCGATCAGGATGCGGTAAAGCATCTTTTTTTGCTTTTTCGTCATAAAGATGACCTCCTTGAAGGGGGAGAATTTGAATTTTGCCTAAGAAAGCGCCCCGGTGCGTTCGTCCGGGGCGTGAGAGGGAGAAGATCTCTTACAGATAGATCTCGCAGTCGTCCTCGACCTTCTTGCAATTCTTGAGGACGGCCTTCATCACGGCCTTGGGGTCCTGACCCTCGGCGAACTCGACGGTCATCTTCTGGGTCATGAAGTTCACGACGGCGTCGGCAACGCCCTCGGTCTTCTTGGTGGCTTCTTCCATAAGGTTGGCGCAGTTGGCGCAGTCGACTTCGATCTGATAGGTCTTTTTCATGGTATGTTTCTCCTTTTCGGCACAAAATATTTAACGATTAAGTGCTTGTTTAATCTTGATGACCGTACTATAATGTCCGCAAAGGCAAAAGTCAAGGGCTGCTCGCATGTCTCTTCCGTTCGGGCGAAACAAACTTCCAAACGGGATACGGACGCGCCCGCAGGCCCCAAAAAGAAAGGCGGAACAACGATGAGCGAAGTGCATTTACCCCACCAGCACAGCGACGAGGGCACGATGCGGGAGCTGCAGGAATCGGTGGAGACGATCGGCAGCTTCCAGACCGTGGCGGACGTGTTCAAGCAGCTCTCCGACAGCAGCCGCGTGCGCATTTTCTGGCTGCTGTGCCACTGCGAGGAGTGCGTCATCGACCTCTCCGCGATGGTCGGCATGAGCTCGCCCGCGGTGTCGCACCATTTGAGGCAGCTGCGTGAGAGCGGACTTCTCGTCTCGCGCCGCGTGGGGAAGGAGGTCTACTACCGCGCGTCGGACAGCGAGCAGGCGCAGCTATTGCACCGCATGATCGAGCGCACGATGGAGATTTCCTGTCCCGAGGAGGAGAGCAAGGCCGCCACCGGCGCGCCGCACCTGCCCCCGCTCGACGCCGAGGTGTACGAGGGCGGCGGCACGAGTGAGCAGATCGAGACCATCCGTGCCGTGCACGACTACCTGACGCAGCACCTTTCAAGCCGCGTGACGATCGACGAGCTGTCGCGCCGCTTTTTGATGAACCCCTCGACGATGAAGGCGCTCTTCAAGTCCGTCTACGGCAGCTCGCTCGCCTCGCACATTCGCGAGCACCGCATGCAGCACGCGGCAAAGCTGCTGCTCGAGGGCGACGAGAACGTCGCGCAGGTCGCGCGCGCCGTCGGCTACGAGAGCCAGAGCAAGTTTTCCACCGAATTCCACAAGGCCTTCGGCGTCCTGCCGACGGAGTACCGGAGATCGCAGAAAAAGTGAATTATAAGAGGTCGAACGTCCCTGCTTCCCACGGTGTTTCGCGGAAGCCGACGCGCCAGTCGACGTGGTCGACCGCCGCAAAGTGCAGCGACGAGCACGCGGTGTGGAGCTTCCCCTGCGCCGCTTCGCCCACGACGATGGCGACCGGCCCGTCCGCGCCGCCGATGATGCCGAAGCAGAAGGCGTTCTGCGCCTCGGGCGCAAAGGAAGCGGTCTCACGTCTGACCTGACGCGGGCGGTCACTTTCGACGCAGTCCTCGACGAAGATCGAGTTTTCCGGCGGCTCGGGCGTGAGCGTAAAGCTGATGGCTGTGAAATGCGTCGGATAGTCGAACCGCGGGTCGAGATTCATCCGCTCGCGCGGCAGTTCCTGCGGCTCGACCTCCTGCACGGCGAGCGTATACTCTGTGCCGCGGTAGGAGAAGGCAAACGTATCGCCCGCCTTGTCCGCGCGAAAGCGCGCCCCGGGGACGCGCACCTCGTCCGCCGTCATCGTGACGGCGAGTGATTTGAGCTTCGGCGCGCGCTTCGTGACGAACGGGAATGCCGCGCGGCGGATGCTCCAGCCATACGCGCGGTCAAGGCCGTAGTGCGCCATGGCGGGCTCTGCGTCGGCGCAGAAGCCGGGCTGCTCCGGCAGGAAAATGACGCCGCAGCCGTGGCTCGTGCGGAGCTTCGCACCGTTCAAGGCGAGGCTGGGGGTAAAACCGAGGCTGAGCGGGTGCTCGCGCTCCATCTGTTCGCGTTCGTCGCGCGAGAAGTCGATGGACTCGTCGCTTTCGGGATCGATCCCCCACTTTTCCATAAAGCCGCGCAGCGCGGAAGCCTCCGTGCGCATACAAAAATCAACGACAATGCCCTTTGAACAAACGTAAACCGACGGCACGAACCAGTCGCGCCCCGCCCACGAAAACCACTTTTGTACAGGCACTTCCCTGCCCGCGCGCTCGTGCCCGTGGTGGCCCCAAAAGCTGCTGTCAAAATAGACCTTCCAGTCCTCTTTCTGTTCGGGCGCGTCGGGATTCATTTCGGGGTCATAAAAGTCCTCGGTGAATTTGAGCTTGCTGAGATCGAACTCCGCTTGCAGCTTGCGCAGGTATTGCCACGGCCGCTCCATCGGCGTGAGGGAAAAGACTGTGGAAATCTGCGAGAGCACCGCCTTCTGCTCGTCCGTCGGCGGATTCTCGGCAAGGAAGGCGTCGAATTGCGCCTCGTCCCACTGCCACGCCTGCTCGAGCGCCGCGCTGTCGCCGGTCGCGAGCAGCAGGCGCAGAAAATCGCTGAAATCGCGCGCGATGACGTGCACGCAGTCCTTGCCGCCGTTCATCGGGCTTACGGCGAAGACCGTTTCGCCAAAACCGCGGACAAAGCAGAAGTGGATGCCGTCCACGCCCGCCCAGCCGAAGATAGAAGCGCCCTTGGGCGTGCAGAAATAGGGATCGTTGTCCTCCCGCCGCATCACGCTGAGAGACGATAAGTCAAGATGCTTGCGCAGAAATTTCTGATAAAACGCCGCCATGGAAAGCCCTCCTTTGGAGTTCAGGTTTTCCATAGCATACCATATGGGTGCGGAAAAGTCACCGGAATTGCAAAAGCTGTGGATTTTTCGCGCCGGAAGCCGCGCTGCGGCCTTGCCACGCTCTCGCGAACATGATATACTATATTGCTAAACTATCGAGATTCGGGAGGAAACATCCCTTGGAACGCAAAGAAGTCATCGTCAGCGAGCAGGAGCTCGCGCGTCAGAAGGAATTTACGCGCAAGATGCGCGAGATGAACGACCGCCGCACCCGCACGCCGCTCGCGCTGGTCGACACGTTCGGCTGCCAGCAGAACGTGGCAGACGGCGAGGTGCTCATGGGCATGCTGCGCGAGATGGGCTACGAGCTCACGCGCGACGAAAATCAGGCCGACGTCATCCTGCTCAACACCTGCGCCATCCGCGAGCACGCGGAAAAGCGCGTTTACGGCCACTTGGGCCGCCTCAGCCACACGAAGGCCGCCAAGCCGGACCAGATCATCTGCCTCTGCGGCTGCATGGCGCAGCAGAAGGTCGTGGCCGATAAGGTAAAAAAATCCTACCATCACGTCGACCTTGTGCTTGGCCCCCAGGCCGAATGGCGGCTCCCCGAGCTGCTGCACGAGGTATACACGAAGAATAAGCGCGTTTTCTCCATCGAGAACGAGCATGGCCGCATCGCCGAGGACCTCCCCATCGTGCGCGAGGGCGGCGTGCGCGCGTGGGTGAGCATCATGTACGGGTGCAATAACTTCTGCTCGTACTGCATCGTGCCCTACGTCCGCGGCC
>OGLM01003601.1_pt1 | contig 12386 bp, 11 predicted proteins | sample 1572531 | NCBI WGS metagenome assembly OGLM01 (sample SAMEA2581909, study PRJEB24529) | metagenome | biome: Human gut stool | place: China | collected 2011 | reverse complement strand
TGCTGCAATATACCAAGGGTGCGCCCGACGAAGTGTTGAAGCGATGCTCCAAAATGCTTTCCGACGGAAAAATTGTCGAGCTTGACGACTCGTTGAGAGCAAAAATCCTCGATGAAAACAAGCGCATGGCAAGCAAGGCTTTAAGAGTGATGTGCGGCGCATACAAGCCCTTGACGCAGCTGCCGACAAGCTTTGAGCCTTCCGAGCTGGAAAAAAATCTCGTTTTCATCGGTCTTGCGGGAATGATAGACCCCGTGCGTCCCGAGGTGAAAGCCGCGATAGAGGAATGCAATCGGGCGGGCATCAGACCTGTTATGATTACCGGCGACCACAAGGACACCGCGGTGGCCATTGCTTTGGAGCTTGGAATCATAACCGATTCCTCTCAGGCTTTGACGGGCGCGCAGCTTGACGAGATGTCCGACGACGAGCTGCTAGGCAAAATAGAGGATTTTTCCGTTTACGCGCGCGTACAGCCCGAGCATAAGGTGCGTATTGTGAACGCATGGAAGCAGCGCGGCTGCATAACGGCAATGACGGGCGACGGAGTAAACGACTCTCCCTCAATCAAGAGCGCCGATATAGGCATCGGCATGGGAATAACGGGCACCGACGTAACCAAGGGAGTAGCCGATATGGTGCTTGCCGACGACAATTTTGCCACGATAGTGTCGGCGGTAGAGGAAGGACGGCGCATATACGACAACATAAGAAAGTCTATACAATTCCTGCTTTCCTCAAATCTGAGCGAGGTTATTGCAATTTTCGTTGCCACGTTGTTCAACTTCGTTATACTCAGCCCGATACACCTGTTGTGGATAAACCTGATTACCGATACGTTTCCCGCGCTTGCGCTCGGAGTAGAGCCTGCGGACGAAAAAATTATGAAACGTCCTCCAAGAAACTCCCGCGACAGTATTTTCGCAAATCATCTCGGAATCGACGTTGTCTATCAGGGGATTATGGTAGCGGTATTGACTCTTGCCGCCTATTTTATCGGCTTTGAAATGGAAAACGGTTATTGGGGAATCGGGCAGAGCAACGACGGCATTACCATGGCTTTTCTGACGCTATCCATGGCTGAAATGTTCCATGCTTTCAATCTGCGCAGTCGCAGCCGCTCCGTTTTTGCGGTAAAGAAACAGAATTGGATTCTGTGGGGCGCGTTCGGGATTTCGCTTGCGCTTACTACACTGATTATTTTCGTGCCCGCGCTCAGCGGAATTTTCGGACTGACGCCGATAACAATCGCGGAATATTTTACCGCTATGGGACTTGCGTTTCTTGTTGTGCCGATTGTCGAAGCGGTAAAGCTGATTTCGGGCGTTTCAGAAAAGAAAAAAAGCAAAAGGAAATAACAGTCGACAATTCCTATTGATTTAGTTGCTTTTGTCCCAATCCTTTTTCTTGACTTATGGGGCAAGAAAGTTTATTATTAAGAAACTTTTTCAGAGGAACCGAATATGACACAAAAGGATTGGCTTAAAGAGGAAATAAAGGCATACAGGAAATATGACGTCGCGGCAAAAAGCGACAGGGAAATCGCCAAGCTTTACCCGGGATTAAAAGCAAGCCTCAGACACAAAAAAGCGCACAGGCTTTATCTCGAAGGGAAATACTTTCTTGCGCGAAAATATGCGGACAAAACAAGACTCAAAACGGGCATTGAAATACATCCGGGTGCAAAAATAGGCAAGGGCTTTGTCATAGACCACGGGATGGGAGTCGTTATCGGAGAAACGACGGAAATAGGCAACAACGTGCTGATATATCAGGGGGTTACTCTCGGCGGCACGGGGAAGGAAACGGGCAAGCGCCACCCTACGATAGGCAACAACGTTGTCATAGGGTGCGGAGCAAAAGTTCTCGGTCCGGTAAACATAGGAGACAATGCCAAAATCGCCGCAAACGCGGTTGTACTCACCGATGTTCCGCCGGACAGCACGGCTGTCGGAGCGCCTGCAAAGATAATAAAGATAATGCAAATCGAGTGCAATACAAAGCGTTTTTAAGTGAAAAACGAAAAGTGAAAAGTGAAAAATCCAAATGCGGATTTAAGGAAGAACGAAAAATCCAAATGAACATTGAAATGAAGAACGAAGAGAGAGAGAAATCATAAGAATGAAAAATGCAGGATGAAAGATGTTGCATCTTCACTTTCTCATCCTGCATTATTCAATTATGCTTTATGTCTGCTACCAATATAAGACTGAAAAGCAAATACGTTTTCAGCTATAAATCGAGACTGAAGCTGAAGGCAACTACAAAACGGCATACCGACTTTCCATTATTTGTTGCCAGGCATCACACAGCGCAGCCATTGACGGGAACACAAGACTGGCCCCCTCGTCGGCAAGGGCTTTGTCAGGAAGCGGACCGGTATTAACGCCTATCGTGAAAATGCCGGCAGCCACACCGGCACGCACGCCGAGCGGGGCATTCTCTACTACGACTGCCTCATTAGGTTTGACACCGGCCTTCTCAAGTCCGCGCAAATAAGGCTCGGGATTGGGTTTGCCGTGGACAACGTCGAAACTTGTAACCATAAGCTGCGGAGTCACCAAACCGGAATAATCGTCTATCAACCTTTTAAGCAAACTTTTCTGTCCACTGCCGGTAACAACGACAATCTTAAGTCCGCCGGCCTTTATCTTTCGCATCAGCTCCTCAGCACCGTTCATCTTTTGCGCCTTTGGACACTGACGGAAAAAATCGGCCTTTACCTCATACATCTTGGCGGCCTCATCGTCACTAAGTTCCCTGCCCCATTGGCGGCGCGCCACCAGCTTTATGGTTTCAACCCCACGCATGCCTTCGTAGGCATAAGCCTCATCAGGGGCGATATTGAGTCCGAACTTCGCCATCGACTCGTGCCAACTGAGCGCATGGTTGGGCATGCTGTCATACAAAACTCCGTCCATGTCGAAAAGCACGGCCTTTGGCTCAAATGCGTTTAAGCCATGACTTTCAACATACCGCCTTATTTCTGTTTCAAACATCTCAAATAAAATAAAAATGAAAAAAGTTCTTGCTGGAATACCTGCCGCGAATAAAAGAAGGTTTCGGGCTGCCCCATACCGTAATAGTAAAAAGCAAAAAGGTAAAAAAGCCTTGACATGACATCAAAAGTTTTTTACCTTTTCACTTTTCTTGCTTTCAGCTATTATTTCTCGTTAGCCAGTCTTTCCTTTATGGCCTTGCTCTCAGCCTCGTATCCGGGTTTGTCGAGCAGGGCGAACATGTTCTTCTTATATGCCTCAACACCAGGCTGGTTGAACGGATTAACTCCAAGCACGTTGCCGCTTATACCACAGGCAATCTCGAAGAAGTAAATGAGCTGACCCAGATAATATTCGTTCAGCTGCGGAACGCTTACACGGATGTTGGGAACACCGCCGTCAACGTGAGCCAGGCGTGTGCCAAGTTCAGCCATCTTGTTAACTTCGTCAACGCGTTTGCCTGCAAGGAAGTTCAATCCGTCAAGGTTCTCCTCGTCGTTGGGGAAGAACAGTTCACGGTTAGGCTTCTCAATGCTGATTACAGTCTCGTAAATTGAGCGCTCGCCCTGCTGTATCCACTGGCCCATTGAGTGCAGGTCGGTAGTGAAGTCGCAAGATGCCGGGAATATGCCCTTGCCATCCTTGCCTTCGCTTTCGCCGTAAAGCTGCTTCCACCACTCGCTCATAAAGTGGAGCTTGGGCTGGTAGTTAACCATTATCTCAATCTTCTTGCCTGCCTGATCGTAAAGAGCGTTGCGCACGGCTGCATATACAGCTGCAGGATTCTCCTCGTACGGAGTGTCCTTGCCGCAAACCTTTTCCATATCGGCAGCTCCGGCCACCAACTGGCGGATATCAAAGCCGGCGCATGCAATAGGCAGCAGACCAACAGGAGTAAGCACGGAGAAACGTCCGCCTACGTTGTCGGGGATGACGAAAGTCTTATAGCCTTCCTTGTCAGCTGCTGCACGTGCGGCACCCTTCGTTGCGTCTGTTACGGCAACAATGACTTTCTTTGCCTCTTCCTTGCCGCGCTGGTCTTCGCACTGCTTCTTGAGCAGACGGAAAGTAAGCGCTGTTTCGGTCGTTGTACCTGATTTTGATATGTTGATAACACCAAACTTCTTGTCCTTCAGATAATCAGTCAGTTCAGAGAGATAGTCCTCACCAATATTGTTTCCGGCGAAGAGAATCGTAGGATTCTTCTTGTCGCCTACGAGCCATGCGAACGAATTGCCCAACGCCTCAATCACGGCACGTGCACCGAGATAGCTGCCGCCGATGCCGGCAACAACGATTGCCTCGCACTCCTGGCGCAAGGTATCGGCACAAGCCTGTATCTCATCAAGGAAATCCGATGTGATTGACGACGGAAGATGAAGCCATCCCAAGAAATCGTTGCCGGGGCATGTGCCATTTTCCAAGGCCTCTTGAGCAGCCTTTACTTTCGGTTCGTAAGCCTTTACCGTACCCTCTGCGAGGAACTGCAGGGCTTTTGTTACATCTAACGAAATATTTTTCATCTAATTTAGGTATTATGATTCTTATCTGAAAGAATCGGTTAATAATTTAATTTCAATCTGAGGACTGATACGCTCGTAAAGGATATTGTAAACGGCGTCAAGTATCGGCATGTTGACATGGCTGTGCCTGTTTATCTCCTTCATGCACTTAGTTCCGAAATACCCTTCAGCTATCATCTCCATCTCTATCTGCGCACTCTTCACACTGTACCCCTTGCCTATCATCGTACCAAAAGTGCGGTTACGTGAAAAGTTTGAATAACCGGTAACAAGAAGGTCGCCGAGATATACCGAATCAGTTATATTTCTTTCAAGAGGATATACCGACTTAAGGAAGCGCGACATTTCCTGCACGGCGTTTGCCATAAGCACCGACATGAAATTGTCTCCGTACTTCAGTCCGTTGCAGATTCCTGCCGCTATGGCATAGACGTTCTTCAACACCGACGCGTACTCAATGCCAATCACGTCACTGCTTATTTTTGTCTTGATGTAGTCGCATGAAAGCAAGTCAGAGAAGGCTTGCGCCTTGTCGCGGTCGCTGCAACCAACAGTCAGATACGACAAACGCTCAAGGGCAACCTCTTCAGCATGGGACGGACCGCCCAGGCAAGCCAGGTTGACATAAGGCACATCATACACCTGGTGAAAGTATTCGGAGCAGACAAGGTTTTCGTCCGGCACTATGCCTTTGATGGCCGTCACAAGGAACTTGTCCTTCAGCCTCACACGCAACTTCTTCAAGTGATTCTTTATGTATGCAGAAGGCGTCACGAATATCAGCGTATCGTAAGCCTGCACAATCTTGTTGATATCGCTGTAAAAGCTTATCTCACCAATATTAAAGTGTACACTTGTAAGATATGCCGGATTATGCCCCAGTCGCTTGAAATCTTCAATGCGGTCGTCGCGGCGCATATACCAACCGATGTGATGCGTATGCTCCACTACAATCTTGGCTATGGCGGTAGCCCAGCTTCCGCCGCCTATAATCGCTATTCTTCCGCAATCGAACATCCTTTTACTCTTTAATTGACAATCGAGGGTGGAAGATTTGGAATCCATGATTATCACACTACTCCGGCCCGGCATTTGCGGATGATGATTACCTTTACCTTGATGCCTGCATTTCCGGAATCAGGAAAGGCAATCATTGCTCCATGCCTGCCAGTATCAGCTGCCTTTAACGGTAGTAATCATAATCAAGTCCGAATCTCCGCGTCCCGACTATAAATTATTAGCGTTCTCTATCCACCGGGCAAAATCCTCGACTTTAGGATTATCGTAACCCAGCTTGTATTTCTTGTTCACTCCGCAAACGTCCATCTGCAACTTCTGCGGATTGACGTCCTTTATATCTTGCACGAGGTAATATCCGCACTTGTTGAATACAGGCACCCATTCCTCAGACACGCCGATGGCATTCCACTCGCCGACACTACTCTTAGGTGCCTTTTTCTCGGGACGCATCTGTGGGAAGAAGAGAACTTCCTGTATATAAGTCTTACCGGTCATAAGCATGACGAGTCGGTCGATACCGATACCGATGCCACTTGTAGGAGGCATTCCGTACTGCAGTGCGCGCAAGAAGTCCTGGTCGATAACCATGGCCTCGTCATCGCCCTTGTCGGCAAGGCGCATCTGTTCCTTGAAACGCTCCTCCTGGTCTATCGGGTCATTAAGCTCAGAATAAGCGTTGGCCAACTCCTTGCCGTTAACCATCAGCTCAAACCTCTCAGTCAATCCTGGAATAGAGCGGTGCATCTTCGTCAGCGGCGACATTTCAACAGGATAATCGGTGATGAATGTTGGCTGGATGAACGTACCTTCGCAAAACTCGCCGAATATCTCATCGATAAGTTTGCCCTTACCCATTGTATCGTCTATCTCCATACCAAGCTTATTGCAAACTTCGCGAATCTGGCCTTCGTCCATGCCGTTAAGGTCATATCCGGTTTTCTCCTTTATGGCGTCAAGTATCGGCAAACGGCGGTAAGGAGCCTTGAAGCTGATTATCCGGCCGTCAATTTCACGCTCGGGCTTGCCGTTTACGGCTATGCAGACAGTTTCTAGAAGTTTCTCCGTGAACGACATCATCCAGTTATAGTCCTTATACTGTACATACAACTCCATGCACGTAAACTCAGGATTGTGGTTGCGGTCCATGCCCTCGTTGCGGAAGTTCTTGCCAATCTCATATACGCCCTCGAATCCGCCAACAATAAGACGCTTCAGATAAAGTTCTGTTGCGATACGCATGTACATGTCCGTATCAAGCGCATTGAAGTGCGTAATGAACGGCCTTGCACTTGCTCCGCCGGGGATGTTTTGCAGTGTCGGTGTTTCAACCTCGGTGTAACCAGCCTCGTCGAGCACTTTCCTTATTGTCCTAATTACCGTAGCACGCTGTAAGAATGTTTCCTTAACGCCGTCGTTTACGACAAGATCAACATACCTCTGACGATAACGCAACTCAGGATCGTCAAACTTGTCATAAGCAACTCCGTCCTTATACTTTACTATCGGTAACGGCTTCAGACTCTTCGACAGCAGCGTGAGACTTTGCGCGTGAACGCTTATCTCGCCCGTCTGTGTACGGAATACAAACCCTGTCACACCAATGAAGTCACCGATATCAAGCAGCTTCTTGAACACCTTATTATATAAATCCTTGTCTTCTCCCGGACAGATGTCGTCACGGGTTACATAGACTTGAATCCTACCTTTCGAATCCTGAATCTCGGCAAATGCAGCCTTACCCATAACACGGCGGCTCATTATACGTCCGGCGATGCACACCTCACGGCGCGGCTCTTCGTCCTTGAAGTCCGCCTTGATGTCAGTTGAAAATGCATTTGTGGGATACTCTGCAGCAGGATACGGGTCAATGCCCATTGCACGCAGTTCTTCTAGACTTTGGCGTCTGCCAATTTCCTGTTCACTTAGTTCTAAAACGTTCATACTTAGACAATATCTTTATTGTGCAAAAAACTCTACGCTAAACGTGCATGCCTGCGTAAATTGTTTTTCTGCAAAAAAACAATACAAGCCACAGGCAACACAGGCAACACTGTTCGCCTTGTGTATGCCCAACGTGCTGTTTCTTCCTTGCAAAAATACAAATAATTGGCGACATATACGAATGATTAAGGAAGATTAATTAAAAAACGTATCAGCCAACTCCTTCATCGGCTCAAACCTTTAAGTCTGCACCATGCTCATGAAACAACAGGCGTGGTGCAGGCATTCGCTCTATAAACCTAAATCGCATGAAACAAAGTCAACAAACATAAAAAGCCATTAAGCCCGTAAAAGCTGAAACATCGTCTATAATATTAAGGGCGACATGGTTTTATCAAGATTGCATGTCGCAAGGCTTTAAAATGTTAAATATTTGATTTTTATCATTAAAAATTTGCATTTTCAACAATAAAACACTATATTTGCGACATCTTATTTATGATTTCGAACTTTTAACGAAATCGCCAGAGGTTGGCAGCATCCTGCGCCAACCTCTTTTTTCATGTTTCATTTTACAATTAGTTTTGGAGTTTTCACTTTTAATACGTATATTTGCGAGCATTAACCGACCTGCGCTTATGAAAAAGTTTTTTGTTTTCACATTATCACTACTCGCTTTTTGCATGTTTAATTCATGCGAGAAAGCATATATTGGAGACGAGTCTGATGAGGAAAAAGAAGAGAATATAGGAAACGACAACGGCGACGAGTGGTACGAAGAAGACGTCGAGCACGCGGGCGGAGATGACGGAGAATTCGGCTTGGGCGACGTAGTCGATGTCAACACATTCAAGAGCTGCGCCATTTACACACAAGTATGGGTTGAGGGCTACATAGTAGGAGCCGCAACTGGAGCCAACCAGAAATACCGATACGAGTTCGGTCCCGATTTCAGTTTCGATACAGCCATATTAATGGCCGACAGTACAGAAGCCGACGACATTAGCGAGGTGATATCCGTATGCCTCACCAACTGTTCAAAAGACCTACGCGCAAAGGTCAATCTGCGCGACCACCCTGAAAACAAAGGGAAACGCATTGCTGTCTTCGGGTTTCAGGACAAATATCTGAAGATAACAGGAATAAAGAAAATAGACGCATATGAATTTCCGCTTGAATGATGGCCGGCAATAATAATAAATACGGCGACACCTCACGGCGTCGCCGATTTGACATAGTAACTTATATAATAAACCCGTACGAGGTTCAACTGAATACTGACACCACACGCCACAGCCTGCAATTACGGCCGGAGGCTATCAGCTACCGCACATATCACATTAGGATACGGCATGGCCACTGACGGTTTTTACACCCGTGGGGTCTTACACAAAAATACGCTTGCGCCTTTATCCCTTACATCGAGAGATTGCGGCTTATAATCATAAGGCAGGTCTTCTGACTTCGTTCCACTCCCAAGTACCTTCCCACCGTTTACCGGCAGTGGCCGTATTGCTTGAGAGGCATAAAGGAACTTACAGCTGCGAGACAGTCGGGGATTCACACCCCGTTCCCTTTTTAATCGCGTTCATTCGAACCTTATTCCATCCAATTATGACAATGCAAACCGTATCATCTGCACCAGCCAAGTACTACTTGGCAGCATTGAAAGGCCGGCTTGCCTGACATCTTGCAAAGTGTGTCGGCACCTGTAACAATATACGGGAACTGCATTTCGCCAATACCGCCGATGCACGACTTTTTCATGCGACAAAGATAGGCATTATTTGTTAAAGTGCAAAAGAACGACAAATGTTTTTACATAATAATTTTGCACAAGTGAACAATTCTTTTTATTTTTGCAAACATAAAGATTAAAAATCAAGTATTAACAACACCTACCTGCCTATCGGAACATCATTACTTTATAAACAACAGAAGAAGTAATAATGGAAAATATCAACACGTTTACTGACGAGGAATTGGCCTTGTCATACATAAACGGGAACAACAAAGCTTTCGACGAGCTGTTGGCTCGTACACAAGACAAGTTGTTTTCGTATATATATTTTGTCGTAAGGGATGAAGACAAAGCCAACGACCTGTTTCAGGAAACTTTCGTAAAGGTTATCACAAAGCTCCACCAGGGCCGCTACGTCGACAGCGGCAAGTTCAGCGCATGGATCATACGCATAGCCCACAACGTGATTATGGACTGGTACAGGGACCTGCGCGCACGCAACCTGATTGAGCCTACCGAAGAAAACGACCTTTCAAAACTCAGCACAAACAACGTGCTCGACTCCAATGTGGAAAATCGTTTCGTCAACGAGCAGATAATGACTGACGTAAAGAAGATGATGAACCTCCTGCCGCCCACGCAGCGCGAAGTAGTGTTCATGCGCTTCTACCAGAATCTGTCGTTCAAGGAAATAGCAGAACTTACCGGCGTCAGCATCAACACGTCACTTGGCAGGATGAGGTACGCCATCATCAACCTGCGGCGTATGTCCAAGAAGCACAACATAGTATTGCAGCTCGACTGACAGCTGCCGGCATAACAAGAAACGGGACATGCCCGGAAGTCGTGTACGATTCTATGTGGAATGTCCCGTTTCTTGTTTATGCTTACAGGCTTTTCAGCTCGTGTATCACTTGCTCAGGCGTAGCCGACTTGAATATGTAGCTGCCACTCACAAGCACATCGACACCGGCGTCTACAAGTCTCGGTGCTGTTTCTGCCTGCACACCACCGTCAACCTCTATCAAAGCGTGCGAGCCGGCATCGCTGATCATCCTGCGCAGGCGTTTCACCTTATTTATAGTATTCTCGATGAAGGGCTGTCCGCCGAAGCCTGGGTTTACGCTCATCAGCAATACCATGTCCACGTCAGCTATCACGTCTTCAAGCATGCAGACCGGTGTAGCGGGATTAAGTGTCACGCCGGCCTTCATCCCTGCCGCATGAATCTCATGAATAGTGCGGTTAAGATGCAGACAGGCTTCATAATGCACGTTCATCATCATAGCCCCTACTTTTGCCGTCTGCTCAATGTAGCGTTCGGGACTTTTTATCATGAAATGCACGTCCAACGGTTTTATGCACTTTTTAGCCACAGCCTCGATTACCGGAAATCCGAACGATATGTTAGGTACGAAGCTTCCGTCCATTATATCCATGTGAAGCCAGTCGGCCTCACTGCGGTTTATCATCTCTATGTCTTTATGCAGATTCAAGAAATCCGCCGCCAACAATGAAGGCGATACCAATGTTGCCATAATTATTTCACATGAATTTAGTTAAGACAATAAGCCTCGTTCTGCCCGTTCATCTTTACAACCCTGTACGTATATGCTATCTGCCTTATCAGGTTCAGTGTCTTGCATGACGGTTTTTTCTCTTCTTGTGTAAAATACTTCATAGGCATATTATGTTTTGGTTAATTCTTTATCTATGTAACGTTGCTGATAGCGCATTTATTACAAATGCCCGGAGATATTTTTTTCATTTTACCGACATTTAACCAGTCTGCCGGCATGCCGGCCGCAAAAGCGGCGCAACCGGAGGCTTTCCAATATACGGCATCACACTGGAGTACCGCATTATTGGTAGGCCGTGACGACCGTGCTAACCCAAAATACCTATTTTTTATGATTGCAGGTTACGCGGATTTTTTGTTACTTTGCAATCGGGAAAAAGAAACAGTTAACTTTCTTACAACATAACGCTGGCTGACACAATGAAGAACAATAAAATGTACGAGGCCGACGACAAGATGATATCGCTTATCGCCGACAATTACAACATACTGCAAAGCCTTGGCCGTTTCGGCATCAACCTTGGCTTCGGCGACAAGACCGTGCGCGAAGTGTGCGAAGACCAGGGAGTCGACACGTACACATTCCTCGCCGTGGTAAACTTCTCCATCAACGGCTACCGCGACATTGACGACGGCGGACGGTTCTCTATCCCGACACTCCTGCATTACCTGAAAGCATCGCACGAGTATTACCTCAACTTCCAACTGCCCACAATACGCAAGGAACTTGAAGCCGCACTCGACGAACAGGACAACCTGGCGCGGCTCATAATGAAACTGTACGACGAATACGCCCACGAGATTAAGAAGCACATGCTGTATGAGGAGAAGACCGTATTCCCATACGTAGACAACCTGCTTGCAGGAAAGGCGAGCGACGACTATGACATGGAGACCTTCTCCAAGCGGCACGGACAGACAGACCTGAAACTAAAGGAACTTAAAAACATCATCATAAAATACCTGCCAAGCGACATCAGGCGCAACAACCAGCTTACGTCGACGCTCTATAAACTTTACAACAACGAGGAATGGCTCGAAAACCACTCGCTCGTAGAAGAAAGCATATTCATTCCTGCCATAAGAAAGCTCGAGAAGAAGTACAAACAGAACGACGTGAGCGCGAAAATATCTAAGATGATAAGCCGCAACCACGACAATAGCGAATCCTTGAGCGACAGGGAGAAGGACGTCATAATAAGCCTTGTACAGGGAATGACCAACAAGGAAATAGCCGACCACCTCTGCATTTCTACAAACACGGTGATAACACACCGGCGCAACATTGCGCGCAAACTTCAGATACACAGTCCGGCAGGACTCACCATATACGCCATTGTAAACAATCTCGTCGACATTTCATCCGTAAAACTTTAAGACTTGCCGACAAGCAGGAATGTCGGAGTTTGTTTCTTCTCTCACTACCTTTAAATAAGGCAGGATACGGCTCGGCATAATCAAAATGAAAAAACTTCGTTTTTATTTTGCTTCTGCACTCGCCTTTCACTACCTTTGAATAAGATAAGCGGCATCTCGGCAATAAAAGTAAATACTCATTTACTTTGTATTGCTCTCGATTTGCA
>OGLM01003578.1_pt1 | contig 12450 bp, 7 predicted proteins | sample 1572531 | NCBI WGS metagenome assembly OGLM01 (sample SAMEA2581909, study PRJEB24529) | metagenome | biome: Human gut stool | place: China | collected 2011 | reverse complement strand
GCATGCTTCAAATTTTCAACTTCCGTTAAAATACTCGATCCTGTCGTTGTAAATCCACTAACCGCTTCAAAGAAACAATCCACAAAAGAAGGAATTTCACCCGATAAATAAAAGGGTAAACCACCAAAGAAAGATACAACGATCCACGCAAGTCCTACCGCAATCATTCCATCTTTCGCAAAATAGTTATTGACTTTTGCACGTATACGCGTTAGCGCATATCCTAAAACTAGACAGATACCAATCACTATCAAGTAAGAATCATACAATCCCTCTTGATAGATCAAATCCACAATGACCGGTAAAACCATTAGGCAAGCTTGCGCAATTAAAACCATACCCAATACATTACCAATCATTGCCCAGTTTAACTTATGTAAATTGTGCTTAAGATAGTAAATCATTGATATCCCTCAATCCTGCAACTTTACTAATAATAATAACCGTATCTGACAATTGAATACGCGTATCTCCCGTTGCCACTTTGGAAACACCCTTATGCGTTACATACGCAATGATGATCCCTTTACGAATATTTAGATCCTTGATTGGCACATCAATAAAACGACAATTGTCACGCACTCTAAATTCCAATGCCTCTAGCCTATCATCGACAAGTTTGATCAAAGATTCAACATTCGATCCAACCGTATTTTGCATAGCACGAACATATTGCACAATTTGGTTGGCCGTAATAAATTTAGGCGTAATCGAATTTTCTAAGCCTAATTTATCCAACAAGAAACCTAAAGAAACACGGTTTACCTTAGGAAGAACATGTGTAACACCATGAGACTGGGCAAACATTGAAATAATGACATTCTCCTCATCATTATCAGTTAATGCAATAAACGCATCCATTTCCTCTAAAGATTCACTCAATAATAATTCATGATCCGTACCATCGCCATGAATGACTGTAGCCTGTGGGAATTTCTCAACCAAATTCACACACTTATCTTTTTTGATTTCGATGATCTTTACATCCATACCCAGTTCTAACAACATATTTGTCAAATAATATGTGATTCTTCCACCACCAACAATCATTACTTCATTGACCGTACGATTACTTAAAATACCCACTTTAATAAAGAACTTTTCAAGCTGTGTAGTCGAACCCGTTAATGTGACACGATCCTTTTCATAGATGACGGTATTTCCATTTGGAATGATTACTTCCCCATTTCTTTGAACAGCCACAAATAACACTTCACTTTTCATACGACGATTGATGTCGCAAATACGCATATTTGAAAGTGGCGAATTTTCTTTAATTTTCACTTCCGCAAGTTCAATTCTTCCTTTCGCAAAAGAAGAAACCTTGATCGAATTTGAGAAACGAATCGCCCGCAAAATTTCACGAGCTGCTGCCTGCTCCGGATTGATACTCATACTCAATCCCAATTCATCCTTAATCAAACGAACGGTATTGTTGTATTCCGGATTACGAATACGTGCAATCGTATGTCTTGCACCCAATTTCTTAGCCAATAAACAACAAATAATATTAACCTCATCCGTTGATGTAGCCGCAATCAACAAATCCGAAGATGAAACACGAGCTTCCATTAAAGTATCTAAACTCGCACCATTTCCTTGTACGCCAACAATATCCAACTGATTCATGGTACTCGATAGAACACTCGATTTATTTTCAACCACTGTAATATCATGACCTTCCTGGTTCAATTGTTTTGCGATCGCAAATCCAACTTTTCCATCACCCACTACAATAATTTTCATAACTCCTCCAAAAAAAATGAATTCCCATATGGAATCATCTCAAGTATAATACAAAACATTTATAAAAACTAGTACTACAAAGGCTTGTAATGAACACATTATCAATATCGAAATACAAACCATCAAAAAAGGACACTTACCAAAATAAGCATCCTATAATTAAAATTCACTAATCTTAACAACTAAATATCTATTCTAATTGTCTTTCAACAAATCATTCAAACCATACGTTCCCTTTATAAGCTTAGCCGTTCTTTGATGTTCTTTAATTGCCGCAACTAGTTTCTTAGCGTCATTAAAATAGTTTTTCACAAAATCATAAGATTTTACATCATGCATACGAAGATTCACTTTACAAAACTCACTTGGTTTCTTTTTAGAATGTTTAAACTGTTTATACTGCCCCTCAGCATGGATAATCAACATTTCTATTTCTGGTGCTGTAATAACATTAATAACATTAATTTTATTTTTATAGGCCTTACTAAGCCGAAACTCTTCATTTCGTGAATCCAAAATCCGTATAATAGAAATCTGACCCATAAAATCTTTACGCAAATAGCGTGCCTCAAAATTTTTTGCATTCCTACAACGAATAACTTGTTCTTCAAGCATTTCTTCTCTAGTAAAAATCAAAAGATCATTATCTACTAATATATCAATAATTGCTGCTTCAGCCGCGCCTTCACAAATGCACGCCTTATATTTTGCCAATTCCATTTTGCGTTTCTCCTAATGAATTGATTCAAATAGATTTCTTTTCAACTTCACATATGACTCGTACATAGGTGTCGTTCCCTGCAAAAAACCACTCTGATATGCATCACTTTTTTTAATATCATTACGTTTTAGAATACTACTCAAATTTTCAACTGTAATGCCATTACGATTTCTTACAATATGAATACCATCATTACGATCATATTCATCCAACAATTCAGAATAATGCGTAGTAAAAATTAACGTTCCACCATTTTTATTTAGACGACTATCCATAAAGAATCGAATTATTGTTGTTACAATCTCTTTATTAAAATGATTTTCAATTTCATCTACAAGAAGATATCCACCAGATTGAAGTACCTCTTTGACCATTGAGAATGTAATAATACCTTTGATTGTACCCGAAGACAAATACTGTTCCAAATCCCTCGCATTGTTTAAAACAATTTCATCTTCATTTCTAAATTTCAAATGAATAAATGTCTTCCCATCCATTTTTTCAAAGCACAATTTTTCAATTGTTGGATCAAGAAATGCAATCACTTCCAAAGAAATATCCTCAGTAAAAGGAAGTACATTTACATTTGTATAAGACATTAAGCTAAATATCTCTACTGTATCATTTTCTTTTTTATTATGCGCAATAATAAAACTAACATCGTCAGATAGATATGCCTCGCTACTATCACGAGATGCTACAGGTTCTACCCCTGTAAAATCAGTCAAATACTTTTTCGACTTGATACTCGCAATCGTTTTTTCCCACAATCTTTCAGACAAAATAGAATACATATAATCATCCGCCTTTGTTTTTTTTGCAGTAATTACAGTTTCAAGACAACAAACATACTTACGCTTATCATAAAAATAAACGCAAATTGTAGCTTGCTTTGCTCCACCAAGAATAGTTTTAGATTCCACATGATTAATAGGTTCATTCTTTACGATATTCAAAGCTAAATCAATAACCTTTAATACCGAAGTTTTACCAGACGCATTAATACCAATAAAGGCATTCGTTGTATGAAGATAATGATTATCAACCAAGTTATACAAACTACACTTATCGTTCTCACTTACACGTTGTCGTGTGTAAAAACAAATATCCAAATCTTCTTTAAAAAGTGGAAGTCCATTTGCCGTAACACGAAGTATTTTCATATGCATCCTCCTTTAAAAACGGTTTTTACGTTTTTATTTCCTTATATTTAAATTATATTATCAATTTCAAAATATTCAAACAGATTTAACGTTTTTAATATACAAAAAGGACACTTATCAAATAAGCATCCTACTTACACCTTACTACAATTCTATTTTGACTATCCAAAGTACAAGTGACTAACGTAAGTGGCCATTTACCATTGGTTACTTCAACTACACTTTCTGGACTCACTACATCCATTGCGTCAACACTATATTTAAAACAATTCCCTGAAACATCCGTAAAAATAACGGCATCCCCACTTTTTAATGTATTTAACCTACCAAAATGAAACCAATAATTATGCGCTATAATCACCATATTACTTTTATAAATACTACCATAATATCGGCAAGGAAGTTGTTTCATATTTTCATCACTACATGTACTTGTAACACAAAGATTCAAATCTAAACTTGGAATTTCTAAAGTACCCACACAAGACATTCCATCCACATCCACTTCCGACATTTCCATATCTGGATTTAATACATAATCCGGTATAGTACCTGTACTTGTCTTTACAACATGATACGCATTCATCTTTTGTTTAGAAACAAAATACGATCGATACGAATCGTATACATTATATGCACATAAAGAAATGGAACACACCACACAAAAGATTCCAATCCAAGAAATATATCGATACAATCTATTCTTCATTTTTCAAATGGCGTCCTAAGCCAAACAACACAAGACCCACAAATAATAATACGGGAACTGGCCACCACAATTGACCTGAATTTGGAAGTACTTCATCTTTCTTTTCAACACGATATTTATCACTACCCGTATTCGTTAAAACAATCGTATCCTTTTCACGAGTACAACTCTCCTTATAGCCAGAAGGAACACTCGTTTCCATTACACGATATGTATATAAAGTCGAAAGATTTTCCCAAGTATTAGACCATTGATTGTCTGAATTTAATACCACTTTATCAACCACTATACCATCTGACCTTAATAAACATACCTCAATCGATTTAGGACGAGACTTCTTATTATCCTTCTTCCATACCTTTAATACATGAATACGACTTGGCTTATCACTTGTCTCATATTTTAAATCCACACTCAAATCCCCACTTAAAGAAACTAAGGATACTTGTGGCATATAAAATACACCATCCTGAAAAACTTCTTTTCCAACTACTAAATAAATACCCGATTCTAAGCCAGAAAAACTAGCCTTATACGAACTGTCAGAAAAATTAGAAGCATCTGCTTCTATTCCATCCATTAAAATACGATTCTCTAATGCATTGGCAGCTCCTTGTACATCTTGTTTTAAATCAATGGAATAATGAGAAAATGAATCAACTAATTTATAATTCTCATCCGCCACACGATATAAAGATACTTGCATATTTGATACTGGACAATTAACAACCAAATTCATGAAATCAGAATCCGCAAATAGAGTCATAGGTAAAAGACAACATAATAAAGTTAAAAACACGAAACAAACTATTCTTTTCATTACCTACACTCCCTTCTTTCGAATTCGATATACAACATAACCAATCCCATATAGCCACAACCAAAGGATTCACCCTTGTTGCATCTGCCGTTAAATTTTTCTCATCCATCACATTCTCGACACGATGACCACGAACCAGTAATCGATGCGTATTAATACCATAAGGTGTACAAGTAAATAAAGTACATAAATCCTTACCATCTTCAATTTCTAATAAGCCATAATCATTTGGCTCCACAATCGCAATATTATCTACCTGATACGCAAGAACCTGATCATATACATGAAGATAAAATACATCTCCCTTTTTCATACGATCCAGTTCCGTAAATAACTTCGCACTTGGAAGACCTCTATGACTAGATAGAACACAATGCGTACCACTACCTCCAACAGGAAGACTCGAACCTTCTAAATGACCAACACCCACCTGCAATACAGCATCATCTACCGTATGATAAATCGCAAGCTTAACACCAATCTTAGGAATCGTGATATAGCCCATCATACCCGTACCATCCGCATTTAATAAACTCTTATATTCACTAAGCTCAGAATCACTAGGAGTAAATCGACCACCATTATTGATTAACCCACTATTATATTCAACAGCCCGATCAATCTCAGCCTGCTTATCCTGTTTAGATAACTTAGCCATAGTATCCGAATAATTTGCGACAACACGACTTTGATGCAAAGAATTCCAATAATTACTCACCGTTGGATACAACAATAAGGACAAGCCTGTAATAAAAACAAGTATCGCAATTATAGTTGACATATGTTTTCTCATCTTACAACCCTCTCCCTATTGTTGTATAAGAGGGGAAAACAATATTCCCCCCATACAACATAATTTAATCAATAAAACTATTTAGCTTTTGCTCTTTTCTTGTTAGCCAATACAATACCTGATCCTAGTACTAGTGCTCCACCAATCAAGTAAATTAGTGTTGTACCCATACCACCAGTAGATGGTAGTAATGAACCTGTATTGTTTTGAATGTTAATTGTATCAGTCTTATTGCCATCTTGATAAATAGACATAAATTGCGCACCATCCGCTCCTCTTTCAAGTTTAACTACAACTGCACTTTTTAATATATTGTATCCATCTGGAGCTTTTGTCTCTTTAAGATAGTATGTGCCTTCAGCAAGTCCTGAAATTGTAAATTTTCCTGTTGCATCCGTTACAATATTTGCTTCTGTATCACCAGTAATATATTTGCGATAATTATTTGTTGTATCTGTTTGAGCTAATTTAATCTCTTTTTGGCAAGTTGAATCTGAATACAATTTAAATTCAGCTCCTGACAATGCAGTAGGGTTATTTTCTAGATTACCAGTATATTTAAATACTGGGAATTCAAATGTATATGTTTTTGTTTTAGAATGACTAGAAATTGTATTATTATCACCATATGTTAACCAAGCTTCATTTGTATTAGCAGTTCCAGTATTACCCATTACAGCAGATTTTGCCAATTTAGCGTTATACGAAATAGCTACCTGTCTTTCATTGTTAATGCTATCCAAATATTTTTTTGTAAATTCAATAGTAAATCCATTCGCTGTTTTTTTAAAAATATAATCTTCGTCAGGTTTGATTTGATAAGCTAAATCTAATACATAGGCAGATGGATTTTCGTCATGAGGATTACCAATAAATTCCAGTCCTTTCATTTCATCAGTTAAAACACATTTGTCAGTACCTTTTTGAAGCGTAACAGTTAAAAAATATGTAATAGTATCACCAATATTAGCTGTGTTATCATCATAGCGATTGCCACCAATTTCAATCTTTTTTGTTAACGTTGGCTGTTTATTTTTTTCTTGAATTATACCAGTAGAGTTTGTTGTTGTTAATCCACATAGTGCACCAACACTTGAATCAACTAAATAATAACCTAATTTTAAATTAGAATAAGTTAGTTTTTGCGTTCCATTCGTATTATTTACTATAGTTGGTGTCGTACTTACAGGAGTTACTCCATTATTAGAATCTTTAGCAAACGCGATTGCTGCTTTAGCTAATTCGGCTGCTCTCGCATCTGTATTCTCACCTTTCCAAGTTACATATCCTGTTGCATTATCAAAAGTTGCATAATCTTTACCAGCTCCATTACTGAAAAATTCTTTCCATTGTTCTGTAATTTTATAAGAATAAGCTCCGTCTTTAGGCTGTGCATCATAACTATAACTTTCTAAATCAAAAATTTTATAAATTTTGTAATCTTGACCCTCAATCGCATTATCAATTGTAATTGTGCCTTTAGTATCTGCATCTTGTGATCCACTTTCAGCTTTTGCGTTTGTGCTTAATGAGAATACCATCATGAACGCAAACATAATGGCTGCAATCTTTTTAATTAGTTTCATCTCTTTCTCCTTTTTTCTTTTCTCTTATTTTTATTTATATTTGACAGGCATATTAAACTTGCAACCACCAACGTTGCTCCTAATAACCTGTAAATCAGGGTTCCCATACTACCTGTTGAAGGTAATATTTTTGTACGGCTCTTGTTTGTTACTACAATTGTTTCACTGTTTTTTTCACCACTTAATGTAATTCCATTTTTCTCATAAACTACTTGATAATTCATAGTGTTTATTGTTACTTCTTTTGATGTATCCGTAATTGGTTGATCTTTATCATCTAATTCATAAACATAATATGTTCTATTTAATTCTAGATTTTCAAACTTAACCGATTTATCTTGAGTATCACCCACATTATAAGTAATCGATTGTGTCTGTAGCCATTTATTTTGATCGTCATACAATCCAAATCTATATGTTCCACTAACAGGTTTAATTGATTTTCCAGCTGCATCATTAATAAACTTTTTGACTACAGTAATTTCACCCTTATGATTCATTACATTTAAACTAAAGTTTTCTTCTTGATAACTCACTCTTAAATCTGCATTTTTTAGATATTGTTTTATGGGGTCCACATCACTATCTTTTGCTTTATATACATCAAAAATATAGATTGGTTCTTTATTTAGAACATAACCATCTGGTGCTGTTGTTTCTGTTATTTTGTAAAGTGTATCATATTGTAAATTCTTGGTAATTGTTCCATTCGCATCCGTATTTGCAGTTGAGATCTCTGATGCAGTAATATCTCCATTTGCTTCGATTGTACACTTATCTATTTTAAAAGTTGCACCATTTAATACTTTATCTATATCATTCTCATCTTGTTTTGTAAGCTTAAAGTTTACTACAGATGAAGCGCCAATTGTTCCACTTACATTATAGCTATATCTTTCTTGTACAGTTTCACCACCATTTTCTGAATAACCTTTCCAATATGCTGTATTTGCGATATTCACAGAATCCCCTGGCTTCGCATTTACAGTCGCTGTATATGTAATTTTGATTGGAATATTATTTGGAATCTTAATTTCTAAAATATTATTTTGATATGACTTTTTACAATTCGTTAATTCTTCATTATTACTATTAAATACTTTAACCGAAGTTGTATCCAATTTAAGATTATCACCCAACCTATCCACAAGCGTTAATTCACCGTTATCATTTGTAGGTAGTGTTTGACCAAGTTGATTCGTATTGATTTCAAATTCAAGTTTCTGTCCATTCTTCTTTGCCAATTTCTTATTGATATTTTTATCTGTCACAGTCAATTGAACAGGTACTTTACTAGATGATGTGGCTATATTTTTTCCTTCTTTTTGAAGTGTAACTTTATTTATAAAATCATTAGATTGAGCTCCCAATAATACTTGTGGATCTGTGATTCTACAAACAACTTGTACATCCACTGAATTATTATCTCTTATACTCTTCGAAACAAATTCACCCAGTCGAATCATCGTTCGTTTTTTATCTTTACTTACATAATAAATTGTATGTTCAGGATTATTATTATCATTTGTCGAATCATTTTCGTTGAATTCCCAACCACTAAGATTATCTATTTTCTTTGATGTAACTAGTGAAGCATCATCCCCATGCCACTTGACACGCATATATGTAAACTCCATGCCATCTGGTATATCATCTATCACATCATAAGCTCCACTTAATTGTCCATCATAGTTCACTTTAAATGCCCATGATATAAATACACCACGACTCTTGTTTAATAAGTTAGTATCAATCTTGCTAGGGTCTGCATCCCCATTGTTTTTTTTGTCTGCACCTATTTGAAGTGTTGTAACTTTAGTTCCATCATATTTAAAGACTTGTCCTAATTCCTTTAAAATTTTTGGAGATGTATATAAAGTCTTTTCAGCAGGTATTTCAGAAACATATTCACCATCTTCTTTAATATAAATACTATTTTTATATGTCTTTGTATCACGATTATTTGTTGGTGATGGCAATTCAGAAGGTTCGGATTTTATAATCATATAAACCTTTTCATTACCCAGCCCAATATTTTCCTTAGCTGTTAATAATAATTCATTTGTACCATTCAATTGAGATGTAAACTTATCATCTATAGGAGCTAAACCACTATTGTTTTTTAAATCCTCTATGTCTTTATAATCTGAAATGTTCTTTCCTTCTGGAAGCGTACCTTTATAGATACCTACCAAAGAACCTTGTCGTAAATTTGACGGTGTTATTCCATCACCTGTTTTTATCAAATCACGAAATACCATGTCTTTATTAATTTGAGTACCACCAATATCAACTACCCAATAAAGCTCACCATTCGTCCAAGTATTTGAATCTGGTTCTTTGTAGTACCAAGATTGTTTATTGGCATTTAAATTTAAATTTCCCTTGATCGTTAATGTCGTCTCTCTAGAAACATCTTCTTTATCAAATGTAGTAATTGTTCCATCTCCTTTTTTAACAACACCCTCAAGAGTAAATTTATTCTTTACCTTTGTCTCTGTAAAAGTATCTAAATTATCTGGCTTTGCATAATACGTGAAACGATACGCATAATTTTTATCAGTCCAACCCAAAGCAGAAGGTTTTAAACTGAAGGATTGCTGATCATCTATCTTGATCCATTTTGTATCTACTGGTGTATAATTTGAATTTAATGTATATGTATCGTTTGTCCCTTTATTTAAATCCCTTGATATTGAATCTGCCTCTAAAGCCTCCACCTTCATATACCCAACATACTTCATATGTTTAGAAGTTAAAGTATCTGTCATTGTTACTTCGTTAACATTAAAATCATTCAATGTTTTATTTGTTTCAACCGTATATTTATAACTTCCCTCAGGAATTGTAAAATTAGTATTTGAAGTTAAATCTTTTATAATTTTATTATTTTCGTAGATAAATCTATCTCCACTCATTGTTTCTATTTTAGATGATGTTGTTGCGGTTTGTTCTACCTGTTTCCCATTCCATTCATACGTTTTAATATTAGAGATAGAATTCCAAGCCTCAAATCCACCCGCAAAATCATCTCTTTTATTCACATTATCCGCATGTGCAATGAAACGGTTAAATGCATGGATTGAATCTGTATGCAACTTAGCAAAAGCTTCAGGCTTTACAGTAACGCTATATGTAATATAACAACTCTCACCTGGACTTAAATTGATTGGATTATTCTTGTTTCCAGATAGTAAAAAACTTCTAAAATTATCATTTTCACTCCATTCTTTAAAATTTGTATTATCAGTTGACCACTTTATATTGTATTGTGAAGAATCAACAGGATCATTATCATTATTCATATATAATTTGAATGAATTTCGATCAAAATGAATATATTGTAATAAATCAGCATCTATTTCTGTATTCATATTATGTTTCAAATAATCGTAAAATTGAAGATTCTTAATCGTATAATTACTTTCATCTTTTTTTATAGAAATCAATGACTTAAACGGAATTGTATATGACCCATCCGAATTTCTTTTGATGGTTCCATCTACATATTTCTCGAATGAACTATAAACTATTGTAGGAGTAAAGGAAGCCTTTTCTGAACCTTTATCATACGTATCTGTAGAACCTTTTGAATATAAAGATGCACTATTATCTATTGGTTTATCTTTTAAACTTTCTTTGTCATTAAGCTTCACATAATAAGTAAGCATACGACTTTCATTTGGACCCATATTTCCGATATTCCAAACAATACAAGGATTTTTGATTTCACTTGCACCCGGCTTAGGAATTTTTGTTGTAGCATCTGGAATATCCGCTTTATAAATTTTTCCATGACTTGCCTCAATTGGCATTTCAAACGGATCTTTTTTATTATCATTACTAGTTAATGTAGTTTCAGTTGAACTAATATTCCCTGCATAGCTTACCAAGTTGGCATTTGAAGTAAACTTATCAACAACATACAAACCTTTACAACCATCCTTACCAGCTGTAACTGTCACTGTATAAGTTAAATAATTATTTACTTTATCCACATTGGATATTTGTTTATCAATTGTTACACTACCAAATTTTTCTATACATTCCTTGCCATAATCTAAAATAACTGTTTTCTTTCCAACAGTCAGTGTAGCTTTTCCATCACTCTTGTTTATTTCTGTTAAATCAATCTGACCCTTCACATAAAATGAACCATTTAATTGATTGTTAGAATTTGTCACCAATTTATTAAGATATTTTTTATCAAGAGTAACTTTCACTTTATTATTCTCAATTTCTATCTTTCCTATATCTTCATCTCCAGCTTTAAGAATTCCATTTCCAGCTTTTTCGAAATCCCTCATGCATGCAGGAAGATTGTATACAAGTATACCATCGTGTTGTTCTAATAACACTTCTGTGTCAATTTCATCAAATTCTACTTTCAAATAAAGTTCCGTACTATTTGGATCAGCATTTCCTTCATTCAAACTTTGCCATTTGTCATTTGCATCTTTATAATACACATCAACAGATTTAATCTTACCTTTATTTGCTTCCGAACTTAAATCAAAAGGTTGTTTTGTAGTTTCTGTTGTAGTTTCTGTACTACTTTCTTTGCCATTGATTTTTACTATTTTGTTTTCGGCGTCCCATTGAACAGTATATCCAAAAGTTTCTGCTACAAATCTGGCAGGTGCTAATGTTCTGCCATTTACAATTACTGCCGGTGCGTCCAATTGTACTTCCTTATTGTTTACAGTTGCTACCTTTGTTCCAACAGTCATATTTACTGTTGCATCACCCTTTTTAGCTGTTATTGTCTTTGTTTCTGCATCAAAATCAATATTAGCACCAACAGCCTCAAATATTGCTCTTACAGGTACCATTGTTCTTCCATCTATAATAGTAGGTGGTACTTCTGCTGATATTTCACTACCATTAATCTGTAATGAAATACTCTTTTCTC
>OGLM01003572.1_pt1 | contig 12463 bp, 17 predicted proteins | sample 1572531 | NCBI WGS metagenome assembly OGLM01 (sample SAMEA2581909, study PRJEB24529) | metagenome | biome: Human gut stool | place: China | collected 2011 | reverse complement strand
GGCACGGTATACTGTGTTTTTTCACAATATGTATCGGCGTTTTGTTCTATATAATATTTATAGGGTACACAGCACTTTGGGACTATCTGCTGTAAGTATTAGAAAGGATATCAATGAATAAAAAGTACAAAAGGAATCCAAAAAGTTTGGTGCTGCTGCTATCGATATGTCTTGCTTTTCTTCTTATCGCAATCGCAGTGATAATCAGGTTTTATTCAATACGAGTGCTGCTGACAGCGCTGGTATGCGCAATAATCCCGTTTGCTTTTATAACGATTTATACGATAATGGGCGCAGGAGATTATATTGAAATCCACGACGATTTTTTCGTTTTTAAACAGGGACGCAAGTCTCCCCGAAAAGTTTATTGGAAAGAGATTTCCGGTCTCGCTTTTTCGGGAAACAAACACTTCCTGCCATTCAGCGTAATGAATGTGTTCGAGGAAACCGGCAATATGGAACCGCAGACTATCGTGTTATTGGATTCAACATACGAACAATACAAGAAAATGTGGGAAGATATGATTTTGTCTTATACAAAATCGCAGCCCGAGTCTCACAATATCGATGCAAAATTCGGGGAGTTTTTGAGCTTGTGAAAAAATCCATAATATAATAGAGTGATATTTAGTTAATTTGGCTTACCGCGATTTTCAGCAAATTCAAATTCGGAAAGCCCGGATCTTTTAAAAGCTCAAAATAAAAATACGAAAAACTTCAATTTTTTCTTGACAAAGGCGAGTCTCTTTGCTATAATCTCTCTTGCAGTTGCGGATGTAGCTCATCCGGTAGAGCGCCACCTTGCCAAGGTGGAGGTAGCGAGTTCGAGCCTCGTCATCCGCTCCATAAACAGTCTTTGTCTTTGACAAAGGCTGTTTTTATTTTTATCAAAGTACAGTACAACAAGCAAAATAAAAAAAGAAAAAGCACCTGCAAAAGCAAGTGCCTTTTCTGGAGCTACTGGCCGGACTCGAACCGGCGACCTGCTGATTACGAATCAGCTTACAAGGAGATTTACAAGCTTTCATAAAGTGCGAAAAACGTTGATATAGAGCCACTTTTTCAAGATTGCTTTTCACGAAGTTTAACGAAAAGTAAAGACCAAACACCAAAATAAAGACCAAATAAAGACCAAAAAAATGACCGAAAACAGAGAGCGGGCAAATGCAGTCAAATGCAAACAGCCCGCTCTTTTTATTTTATTAACCCGCTCCCGCTGTTTTCTTTTTATTGAAAATATCCTCAAGGGCTTCCGCAGCCATTTCGTCGGCGGTCTTTATCGCGTGAGCGTATATATTACCAGTTGTGCTGACATCGGCGTGACCGAGACGGCCTGAGACGGTTTTGATATTCGTTCCGTTGTAGATTAATAGCGTCGCGTTTGTGTGCCTCAACCCGTGAATTGTCACTGGCGGCAAGTCGTGACGCTTGATAAAGCTATGAAACCATGAAGTCACCGTATCCGGACAGACTGCACAGCCTCTCCATGTAGTGAATATTTTAGAGCTGCCCTCCCATTTGTCGCCGAGCTTCAACCGCTGCTCCGCCTGAACCTTCCGATATTTGCGAAGCTGTGCCGTCATTGATTCTGGTATCTTGATAGGACGGCTTGAAGAATAGTTCTTTGTTTCATCGTCAAATACGCCCTCATGCGGGATGTATGTGCTTGTCTTGTTTATGTCGACGAGATTGTTTTCAAAGTCTATATCAGCCCATTCAAGCCCGCAGGCTTCGCCCCTGCGCATTCCGGTATAAAGTATAAGCATTATCAGCGTTTTGTACATTATAGGCTCATTTTCGAGAGCTTTAAGCAGTTCAAGAGACTGTTCTTCATCGAGGTATTGAGCCTCTTTTCGCTGAATCTTTGGAGCTTTTACTCTACTGCACGGATTGGAAGAAATAATCTGCCACTGTACGGCCGTGCTCAAAACACTCGATATAAACCGGTGATAATGTTGAATCGTGTTGTTTGAGAGAACGTTCGTATCACTTGCCGCCCGGAAAAGCTCAGACCGCCGCATTTTTAGTGCATTGCATATCTTGTTTGCCGTTTGTTCAGCGACATTATTACCGTTTACGGCCGTTCTGAGCGTGCGCTCCGAGACCCCTGACCGTTCCGAAAACTCTTTCATTTTCAGCCCATTGTCCTTTAAGAGCCCGCGAAGATTGCCCTTGCAGCAATATCTCGTATCTTCCCGCACGCCGTTCTCGGCAAGGTTGGCGTAAAATTCGAGTATATGGTGAGGCTGCAGTCTGTCAAGGCGTATATGCCCTATGGCGGCAATTGTGCGCACGGACAGTTTTTTATAGCCGAGCAGCGTTTTCGGCCTAAGCTGCTTCTCCGCATAGTCCTTGAACCATGTTTCGACGAAATCGGCGAATTTTATATTGCTGCCAATAAACTGCCCGCTTTTTACCCGCTCTTCGAATAAAGTAGCTTGGCGGTTCAGTTCCTTTTCTTCTTGCCGCTTCGTCGTACCGGGAGCGGGCTGCCATGTCATAGAGCGGGTTATCTGCCGACCGTCGGCGGAATATCCGCAGGACACCTTTATTCTGTATGTGCCGCCGCGCTTAGTTATCGTTGCCATTGCTATCACTGTCCTCTGCTTCTTCGTCGAAGTTTTTCTCCCCTATTAAAGCGGCTTCTTCGGCTTCTTCAAGCTTCTTGTATTCGGCTTTAATTTCCCTGAGTGCCCGCTCTTCTTCGCTTGCGAGCTCTTTAAAAAGACTTTTAAACTCATCTGCTGCCGCATAAAGCTCATATTTTGCAAGCTGTTCCTTTTTGTTATTGTCTCTCTTCTCCCAATATTCGGGGGTAACCGTAACAAACGGCAAGCGCTTCATATAACGAGGGGCTTCTTCATTTGCTTTTATCCTCACTTCTAAACTATCAAACTCTTTTATATTTGCGCTATGTTCCTCAACAGCCTCAGCAATTCCTAATTTATATTTGTAAAGGTGTCTCCCCAATTGAAACATATGACCTTTTATAAACAGATTTACAATGTCAAAAGCCGCTTCGCATGAATGTGCATACTCGGTCATAGATTCAACAATTATTGCCCGCTTATCATTACAGTCGTTTATAAGCTCTTTGCTGTTGTGAAGCTCCGAAACCGCCGCTTCGCTCAGTCCGGTATAGTCGCATATGGCGCGGAGGTCTGCGTTTTGCGTTTTAGCATTAGTACGGCCGAGCAGATAATCGGTTGACACATGAAAAAAATCGGCAATAGTTGTTATTTGTTCTAAATTTGGTGTTCTGCTGCCGCTCACAAAATACGAAATCGTATTATCTGTTACTCCGAGTTCTTTTGCGAGGTCTTTCTGCCTTTTGTTTTGTTCTGCCAATAATGTGTTTATGGTCTGACCGATTATCTTTCTTGTTATCATGTTCATTACAAAGTCACCCCTGATACCGTATTTGCTATGTTGATTAAAAATCATAGCAAAATGCTTGATTTGCTGATGTTGTTATGTTATTATAATATCATAGCGAGAACGTTATTGTCAACAATAAAATAGGAGGCTAAGATATGACAGTAAAAAATCAGGACATAAGGAACGTCGCCAAGAGAGCAGATGTAAAGCTATGGCAAATCGCTGATAAACTCGGAATAAACGACGGGAATTTCAGCCGAAGATTGCGCAGAGAACTGCCGCAGGAAGAAAAAGAGAAGATCTTCGGCATAATATCCGAGCTTTCAAAGGAGGCGGAATAATGAGTATTCCCCGCATAAGAACGATTCCCGAATGTGTCGCCATGCTCAAGGAGCTTGACCCGGAAACGGCAATAACCATAACCGCCCTGCGCAATATGGTGAAACGCGGCGAAGTCCCCGCCGTTCCGGTAGGCTCAAAAAGGCTTATAAACTTTGACCTGCTGCTCGAAATGCTCTGCCTCAATCAGACCGAGCATAAGGAAAACAGCGAGAGCGGGAAAATCAGACGTATTGACGAAAGGATTTGATAAAATGAAAAAATATAACCTGAATATGCTGCGCTCGGCAGAGCCGTATAAAACCGTGCTCTGCTGCCTCAAAACTGGTAAAAAGAACGCAATATCGATGCGAGCCATTGCACGCAAAACCGAGTTGAGCGAACGAAATGTGCGCAAGGCGGTTGAATCGCTCAGGAGAGCGGGTGAATGTATCGTCTCCGACGCGAGCGGTTATTATCTGCCAGAAACTCGTGAGGAAGTTGCAAGGTATATCCGCCGAATAGAGCGAACGGCCAAAAGCCATTTTTATACGCTCAGGACTGCCCGGCACGCGCTGGGGGAGTTCGAAGAATGAACGCAGATGAGCAAACCGTCAACGGCGTATGGATTCCCGGAAATATATGGCTAAACCGTGAGCTAACTGTGCTAGAAAAGGTCATCTTTGCCGAAATAGACTTCCTTGACAACGGAGATCTCGGCTGCCACGCAAGCAACAAACATATTGCAAGTTTCTGTGGATGTAGTGAGCGCAAAGTTTCAGACGCAGTTTCAAAACTTCAAACTATGGGCTTTATAAGTAGCCAATATGACGGACGACAACGCTTTTTGAAAAGTATGGTAGAAAAATCTGCTACCATAGCAAACTTTGCAAGCATAGCAGAATCTGCTATGCAGGGTAGAAAAATCTGCGAGGCAGGGTCGCAAAATTTGCGAGGCTGTATACATATAGGAGAAAAAGAGAATAGAAATAATATTATATATATAGTCGAGATAGTCGAGTACCTCAACAAAAAGACGGGAAAAAATTTCCGGGCTACTGCGGAAAAGACGCAGAAACATATCAATGCGAGGCTCCGGGAAGGATATACTGTTGATGATTTCAAAAAGGTTATAGAGAACAAGGTTTCAGAGTGGAAGGGGACGAATATGGAGCAGTACCTCAGACCAGAAACCTTGTTCGGGACGAAGTTTGAAAGCTATCTATACCAAAACTGCGCGAAGACCGCAAAGAACGAGTTCGACGAAATAGACTTCGGCGAAACTAACTTATAGGAGGATTATATGAATAAAGAAGAATATGAAAAATGGCGTTCGGATAGCTACAACGCAGAATCCGGACACATGAACGAGAACGACGGGTACGATTGCCCGATATGTAAAAACAAAGGGTACATATCCGTGATTAACGACGGGTACGAAGCAGTTCGAGAGTGCGAATGCATTAAAAAGCGGAAAACCATAGAACAGATGAAATCTTGCGGACTGTCTGTGGGTGTTATGAGCCGCTGCCGGTTCGACAACTTTGAAACCAGTGACGAATGGCAGAAAGAAATCAAGGGCAGGGCTGTTGACTTTGTGAGAGATCAAATCAGAAGCAACGGACAAGGTGAGCGGTCATGGTGGTATATCGGCGGAAATCCGGGTTCGGGAAAAACGCATATCTCAACCGCTATAGCCATGCAGATGATGAAGCAGGGCAAAAGTCTTCAATATTACTGCTGGCCGACTCTGACGAGCAAGCTCAATGCACTCGCAGCCGGAGACTCCCGTGAACGTCAAGAAAGAGAGCGCATTTTAAAAGACCTTCGGAGCACTGATGTGCTTTATATTGACGATTTCTTTAAAACCGGAAACGGCACAGTACCATCAGCGGCAGCGGTCGGACTTGCGTTTGATATAATTAACGCTCGATATACCGACCCTTCAAAAATAACTATGTTTTCAAGTGAGCGAACACTCAAAGAGATTCTGAAGATCGATGAGGGTCTCGGAAGCCGAATAGTTCAACGAACTAAAGCAGAATACACATTAAACATATCCAACTCGCCAGTAAAGAACCACCGATTAAAAAAATAGTGCAGCCACCTGAGGCAGCCGCACTATGCGAGAAATAGATTAACTTGACAAAACTATTATACGGCATAGGAGCGGAATTGTCAATGACGAACGAAGAACTGGCGCTGCGTGTACAAGAGGGCGACAACCGAAGCTGCGCCCTTCTCTGGCAGAACATCAGACCGTTGATATGCAAGCTTGTTTTTGCCCGGTACACACAGAACACCGAGCGATGTAAACGCTATGGGGTAGAGCCCGAAGACCTCATTCAGGAGGGCTTCTTCGCCATGCTCGAAGCAGTGAGAGCATACGACCCGGAAAAGGGCTTTAAATTCGCCTCATATTTGAACTTTCCCGTAATGAACCGCTTTAATGAGGCGGTGGGAATCAGACGGCACAAACAAGATCCGATCGACAACTGTACAAGCCTAGATTGTGAACTGCCTGAAGGCGATTCATCAATCGGCGATCTTGTTCCAGATGAAGCCTCAGTTCAAGCCTTTGATAACTCTGAGCGGGAAACTGTTCTCGAACAGCTGAAAAGTACGCTCGACTATGTGCTCAACCGTATTGAAGGCGGCGAGATTGTAAAAGCCCGCTATCTTGACGGAGAAACATATGATAGCATCGGCAAGCAGTTAGGTGTTAGCTGTGAAACTGTACGCAGACGTGAGGCAAAAGCTCTGAAACAGATTCAAGCCGGAAGTGCAGATATCCTCAAACCGTTTTATGATGAGCTTATAGGTGCATTTGCCTATAGGTCAACCGGGCTCTCTTCGTTCAGAAACCAGTGCGGCAGCAATATCGAGTTGACCGTTGAACGTATGGAACGGGTTAAACGTTCAGGGCAAAGTACTATTGGGTATTTGAGAATGATTTCATCACAACAGAAAATAATATAGAAAGGGGTCGCATTTTGCGACCCCCCTTTACCAAAAAACGAGCGGGTAATCTGCATTTCATTGCAAATCGCCCGCTCGTTTTGAATTTTGTTTAATAGGAAGATTTTTGGAGCTTTGTTAAATGTTGTTAATTGAATAAATTACATGCTTAGTAGCCTTTTCCAATCATCTGGGAAGCCAATATGTTGCATCTTAACAACGTCTGAATACGCTTCTATTAAATTTTCCAAATCTACCATAAACAAGTTTGCCCATCGTTCATGATCGGGATAAAGAAATTTTACAACTAGAAGATAATCAAATAATTTGTCTTCGAGAATATGTGGAAAACCCTTCGGAGTAGCTGGAACCGTACCAAATTTGTTGAAATAAAGTCGAGAATAATGAGCACAGTAATTTCTCAGATGTGTAAGGCACAGAAGCCAACTGCTGACATTGGTATCGGATGTATGAAAAAGAGTCCTTGCCAAATATTTTTTGTCGGGCTTTAACATATCCGAAAAGAAGAAAGACAAGTCCCCAAATGTAAAGAGTTCAATTATTACCCACAGCGGGAATTGAGAATTATATTTTTCGATATGATGTTTAACAAAAAACTGTTCTTTATTATGTTCAATTTTTTCTTGCAGTCTTTTTTCAAAATTCTCCGCATTATGTTTGGGAATAAAATTCTCCGGGTTCATATAGCCTAAAGCCCCATATTTTGTTGCATGATAATATGCCAACTGAGTCCTTAGCATGAGTTCAATTTCTTCGATAGTTGAGAATATTAAGCTTCTCATTTTTCTATCAAATTCGTATATTCTGAACACATTATTAAAGCTTGTTCCTTCTTTGTATGTACCATCACTATTTTTGAATGGCAGAAAATATGCCGTCAGTCTGTAATAATTAATCTGTTGTAACTTTCTTTTAGCAAAAGCTTCGTCGGACACAAAGCAACCTCTTTCTTCTATTTTGGCAAGCTGTTCATCAAACGATATAGGTTCTTTTACATCCATAAAACCATCTCCGCATAAAAAAATACCCGCCACTGGGACACATCGTTGAGAGGTGCGGGCGGTCTTATCAATTATTATTATACACAGAAGTTGCAAAAATGCAATAACTATTAGAAATTTTTCAAAAATTTTTAACTTTTATCTATCCAAATTTTTGCTGAAATAATTTATTGCAACGACTACGAATATTTAATCTTTTGGCTCTATCTTCTGGCGGTATTCCAGATACATCGGCAAGAGCTGTTCCGCGAGCCATTCGATGTTTGCGTTTTCGGCTTCGGTCAGACCGTTTTCTTCAACCGGCAGGTCTTCATATACTCGCTCCGCCGGGAGAAAAAAGCCGTCTGCATCGCGCTGTGCTATGATTTTCGTTTGCAGTCGTGCCATGATTTACCTCCTCACAACAAGAATTTCTTGATGAATTAGATATTCTTTTCATCCTCGACATATTCCATGATATCTCCGGGCTGGCAGTGCAGCAGGGCGCATATTGTGGCTATGTTTTCCCACGAAACGGGCTCGGCGCGCCTTATCTTTTGCATGGTAGCCTCGCCAAGAAGCTTGTCTTTTCGCAGCCGGTAAGTTGAATAGCCAGCAGCTTTTAGCTCTGCGAGAATGTCCATTTTGTACGTTATAGGCATTGTACTCATTCCTCTCTGTTTTTGGTTTATGGGGAGCGGGTATAAAAAAGCCCACTCTCCTACGATACACATTATAACACGTGTATGCACAAATTTCAAGTGTACATAATACACAAAATATGCACTCGAACTTTGTGCATATTAATGCTTTACATTCACTCGTTTTTAGTGTATAATAAGTTTGCAAGGTTGAGGAAGGCAGACGAAATAAAGCGAAAGCCTAATCAAGAAGGTCACGTAAGAGCGGGAACGGATAAGGGAGATTGAGATGCCTAGAGTGCTAGATGCTTAAAGCCCCCCGCCCTCAACCAAAACAAAAGCCGCGCAACATGGCGACCCGTCCACCGCTCAATCCGAATTGACGGAAGCCGCAGGAAACGCAAGCCAAACCGCGCGGCGTAAATTTGAAAGGAAGGTTGAAAACAATGTCAGAAAATGAACTGCTCGAAAGAGTCAAGCGTCTCAGGGAACTCGAAGCGATAACGGAGGCGGCAGAGCTCGAAGCCGAAGGCCTGAAAGATGAGATAAAGGCCTATATGCTTGCAAACGATGTGCAGAATATGCGCGTTGGAGATTTCAAGGTCAGGTACAGCACTGTAAGCGGAAGCCGCTTCGATTCTGCCGCGTTCCGTCAGACCCATGCCGAACTGTACCGGCAGTACTCCAAGCACTACGAAACACGCCGTTTCAGCATAGCGTAAGGAGGCGAAAAGAATGACGGGAAAAGAACCAGTAAATCCGCTTATAACGCCCGCCGAAGCCTTCGAACTGTCTAAACACATCAAGATTTCAGAGACACAGCTCGCGATAGAACTTTTTGACTTCTTCCGCGCGCACCGTATAACGTCGCGTGAGCCCTACTGGGATTTAGCTTGTGCGCTGGCGTTCATTTACGATACGGGCAGAGTACAGGGCATACGGGAAGAGCGGGCAAGGCGTAAAAGAAGCAATGCTCAAAATATCGCCGTAAATGCCTCTTAAATCGCTTTTTCCACTCGGACATCAAATTACACTATGGAGCAAGCAAAACGCAAGCGCAGGGCAAATTTCGCAAGATTTTCGACATTCACCGTTCAAATGTTCGGAGAGATACGAATGCAGGAAATAAAACAGCCCCTATCCGAACGCCGACCAAAGCAAGCGGATAAGAGCACAGCCCACCGGAGCAGGCAAGTCTATTTTATCATGCCCGCTTCCGGAAATCAAGCAAAACACCAAGAAAGGACAAGCAGACATGAAACAAGTTCAGATCATTGACAAACGGGAAATAGACTATCCGGGTAAACTACAAGATACTATAAGCGCTAGATTTCTTCCGGCTCCCGACGGCACAACCGCAGAAATCTATCCGGGCATATCCCTTCCGGCAAAGGCATTTCTTGTATCAGACGACAATCAGTTTGAAGCCCCAGTTTTTGAAATGCAGTCGGACTATGAATGGCAGGTAAGCTGTTTAAATGACCGTCTCAAGAGTCCTGAAAAATATCGAGAGAGTGGAGAAGATGTCGAAGCAGTCATTGCAAAGCTTCGGAAATGGCTTCAAGAGCACACTCCGAACTAAATCGAATACCATGAGCGGGCGATCTATCTCATTTAGATTGTCCGCTTTTTTCAATTCACAGTTGACTCCCTAAAACAGGGACTCACGGCTCAATAACGATTTGTTATTGAGCATTTGGGAATGGGGTCACGAAACGTTACTCCATTTCACACTTTAACAGAGGATATGCAGTGAGAGAGCTGTCAGTGTGAACGGCGAACCGTATTTCGTTGGCAAAGATGTGGCTGTATCGCTGGGGTATGCAAAGCCTGAAAACGCCATATCGGCTCATGTGGATCAGGAAGACAAAACCACTACCCTAATTCAGGGGGATGGTTCTAACTACAAGAGCAAAACAACTCTTATCAACGAGTCTGGTCTTTACAGCCTTATCCTCCCGACAGTCTTAGCAAGAGACCTGCACGAATTCTTGAAAGTAGAAACCCCATTTCACAAATGGTTTCCGAGAATGTGCGAATACGGTTTTGCTGAGGACGAGGACTATCGGACATTTTTGTCCAATAGGTCTGACGGACTTCCGGGAAAGTCGAGACAGGACGCACAGCTCACAATCGACATGGCAAAAGAAATATGTATGCTTCAGCGCAACGAAAAGGGCAAGCAGGCGAGACAGTATTTCTTGCAGCTTGAAAAGGAGTGGAACTCTCCCGAAGCGGTTATGGCGAGAGCCCTTAGAATGGCGCAGGAGAAGCTTGAAAGAGTCAAGGCTATAAACTCTAACCTGACCGTGCAGAACGCCATTATGCAGCCAAAAGCGGAATATTTTGACGGCTTATGCGAACGCGAGAGCCTTACGGGAATAAGGGATACCGCGAAGCTTCTCGGAATCAAGCAGAACGATTTCGTGAAATGGCTCATCTCAAGCAAACTCCCGAAAGCCAAAGAGTTCAAGCGTCAATGAAGAACACAAAAGCTTTCTTTATTTATTTATTTCTTTTATATTCTTATCTACATCTTCTTCTATATCTTCTTCTATGCCTTGACTTCGTTGACATGTCAATGACATGTCATTGACAGACTGCAAGGCGCGTTTTTTTGCGCGAGATTTCCGTTGTGCAAGTCTGAAGAAGAACATTTTGATATTCGCCGTACTTGTGGCGCGTGGGCTTTTCTTTATCTATTTCTTTTATATTCTTATCTATATCTTCTTCTATATCTTCTTCTATAGCGTTACACGGCGTTACATCAGCGTTACATGTAACGTTACATGTAACGTTACGCGTAACGTTACTTTGCGTTACAGACGAGTTTTCCGCCGCAATAGCCTTTTGCCGCTGTCTATAATTAGCAGATCGCACGCGCGATAGTTCTTTCTGTTTCTCGGCGACATCTAAGGACTGATGTTTCTCCCAGTTCGGGATAGTTATTGTGCCGTTCACAACCTTTATTTGAGCAACCCTACAATAGCGACAAGCCGTCTCGATGAGGACGAGCGGGCTAAGTTCAACTTAGGGCGACAAGGGGATGGAACAATTATCAACGAGTCCGGGCTTTACTCCCTCCATGCCGAAGCTTTCAAAGGTCTGCGACACAAGGTGCACAGCATATCTCTATTCTTCGGGGGGGGTAACAGTTCGTGACTCCCTTTGTTTTAAAAAGCTTTTGGTTGATGAGCCGTCAACGACCCGTTGACGACCCGTTGACGCAGGTAAGGATAGGTTAGGTTAGGTTAGATTAGGTAAGAATAGGTAAGTGCGGATGAGAAGATGATTACCTTCATTTCAAATGAGGGTAAATGAACTCATGACCGCATAGCGTCGCGTTTTGCTACGGTATTTTCCACGAGACGAGGGGTCTCCAAAATGGCGAACCCTTAGGCACATTCCCGTTTTGGGAACCTGCTCTTTTTTGAGCGGGTTGTGCTATTGCTCATTTTTGAACTTTTACTCACTTTTGAGTGAAAAGGGGGTCGTAAAATGCGACGCCCTTTTAAAACAAGATTCCCGTTTTGGGTTTTGCTCATTTTTGAGCGAAAAGGGTGGTGACCAATTCGGTCACCCCTCCTTTTATCTTTCTCACCTATCCTTACCTAACCTATCCTAACCTTACCTGTGTCAACCAGTGGTAAACCGTCGGTTGACCGTTGGTTGACCAAAGCTTTCTTTCTTTATTTCTTTTATATCTTCTTCTATATCTTTATCTATATCTTCTTCTACAGCGTGATTCTGCGTGACGGTCACGTTATGCGTCACGTTACGCGTCACGTTACGCGTCACGTTATGCGTTGCTTGCAGTGATATGTTTTTTTCATGCTTATATGATATGGGGGTTATAAAAAAGTTCGAGTGCTCTCGGGTAACCGAACGGCGTCCCTCTGTTTCGCGGCAAAAACGCCGAAAATGGGATTTCAAAGCATTTCCGACCCCCGACCCGCTCGCACACCTAAAAGCGCGGTTTTGAAGCCCATAAAGACCAAATAAAGACCAAAACGCGGAAATTTGCCCGCTCTCGAACAGAATTTCGGGCAAAAGAAAAGCCCGCAAGCCCTTGATATACAAAGGATTGCGGGTTGGAGCTACTGGCCGGACTCGAACCGGCGACCTGCTGATTACGAATCAGCTGCTCTACCAACTGAGCCACAGTAG
>OGLM01003568.1_pt1 | contig 12480 bp, 7 predicted proteins | sample 1572531 | NCBI WGS metagenome assembly OGLM01 (sample SAMEA2581909, study PRJEB24529) | metagenome | biome: Human gut stool | place: China | collected 2011 | reverse complement strand
CGTACTTCGGGGAGCCCCGACGTCGTATGACGTCGGGGCTCCTTTCTTTGTGTGCGCGGGGCACGCCTTGGCCGCGCCCGCCGGGACGCCGTCCGCCTCACCAGCGGCACGCCCGCTCCGCCAGTGCGGCGGCTTTCTAAGGGTGTCGCCGTTGCGTCTCTGTGCTGTCCCAGTCCGTTTCCCCAACTGTCTCATAATCATTAGTTGGGGCTCCACCCTTTGATGTTCAGTCGCTTACGGAATGCTGCTAGTCAAATCTGACTGGCAGCATTTTGCTCTTTCCTGTCTTTCACACGTTTACTGATCACGCCTGAATTAACTTTGTATCCACGTTTACATACACGTTTCCTTACGTGCAGCCTCTCTGTCTTACTATCAACTCTATAGGCTATGTACGCTTGCCGATGTATATAAATTGCATGCAAATTGTTCACCCATAAATAATTAATGCTATGTTGAAAATCTCTAAGGACGGAGTCTCCGTCATAGCTGTGCTTGACAGGCGCAGAGCAAAGAAATCAGGTGTGTTCCCAGTCAAGATTGAGGTTGTTTACAACCGTATCCAAAAGTACTACCCAACAGGAGTCGATCTCCCTGCCTCAGAGTGGAAACGGATATCCTACTCTAAGCGCATGCCCGATTGCCACGCTGACATCATCACGAAATTCAATCAGATAAGCGCCGAAGTTGAAGCTTTACTTGAGAAAGGTGCGTTTTCATTTGAGACTTTGGAGGCCAGATTAGGTAAACCCGTTGACAAGACGTTAAACGCAGCGCTCGAGTCAATGATGGACAAATTTCAAGCTGAGGGGAGGATAAACTCCTACTATCGCTGCCGTACGACTCTGAAAAATGTAGAACGGTTCGCCGGTAAGGAAATCTTGTTCAGTAAGTTGTCTGTTTCATGGTTTAACGCTTTCGAGAGCTTTCTCAAGAAAGAGAACAAGGCGATGACCACAATCTGCATCTACATGAAAACCCTCCGTTGTGTTATGAACGATGCCGCGGCCGCTGGCTTGGTCAAGGAATCAATGTTTCCGTTCGGCCGTGGCAAGTACATAATTCCCAAAGGCAGTTCCAGAAGCCTCGCCCTCTCGTACGATCATATTCGTAAAATAGTCGCCTACAAAGGCACCGCGTCCAGGGAGCGCTACCGCGACCTATGGCTCTTCTCCTACCTTTGCAACGGCATCAATTTCCGCGACATGCTATTCCTTAAATATAAGAATATAATAGACGGTGAGATTTGTTTCCTTCGCTCCAAGACTGCTCGTGCCTATGGCGGATCAAAGATTATCCGTGCCGTGATCACTCCTGAGATGATGGACATTCTCCGCCGTTGGGGCAATCCATACGACGGCAATCCCGAAACCCTCCTGTTTGACTATGCCGAAGGTGCCACTGACATGCTTTCCATATCCAATACCGTCCGTAAAGTCATCAGCATGTGCAACAACGCCTTGAAGAAAATAGCCGAGGAGTTGGGAATACCACCGTTCACAACCTATTCGGCCAGACACAGTTTCGCCACAGTTCTCCTTCGTCAGGGCGTGGATCTCACATTTATCTCGGAATCTCTCGGCCACTCCAGTCTCTTGGTCACCGAGCACTATCTTGGCGGTTCAGACCGTCTGGACAGAATGCGCAACGCCCGTCTCCTGACCAATTTCTGATGAATATGCTCCACCCGGCCACCGAGCCTGTCGAAGCGCCTGGCCCCGTCGAAGAGTCCGGCAGAGGGCGGCAACAACAAGGACACCTCCGGCATGCAAACCGTATGTCAGTCCATAATCCTACGGATTGAATATGTCCGTTCCAGTGGTCTGAGTCAGTGTTTCCCGAGAGAAAACGGGCGTCACTGAGTAATTATTAGAATAACACTAGTTCATCTGGGATGCCGCAAAGCGGCATCCCTTTTTGCGTCATGATGCCAAGTTAAAAACAAAAACCCTCCGCACTCCATACCTCTTGTACGAAGAGTAGTCAATAGGCAGATTACCTTTTCTGACTAAAGGAACACCCCTTCTTGCCGCTGAGCCTGCCCTGTCCTGGCCGCTGAGCCTGTCGAAGCGACTCCTTAAGCATAATTGCCGTAACGTCATTGAAGAATTATGATGCTTGTCTCGTAAGCTTCAAAATGATGCGTCCCGATTTGACCGAAATTGAATTTTACTGGTTCGGGGAGAATATTGTATATTTTTGTAAAGCCCTCGATTTGTTCTGGTTCCTCCATTCTCCTGTCATCCTTTGCCGACAGATAACACACCTTTGTTTGGAAACCATCAATGAAGTTGGCGATGGAGTTGGATTTATACAATTGGTTCAATGTGTCGGAAAGCTGTTTTTTCCCGGCTCTTCTTTTATTGGAGATATTTTCGCGGGATAGCTCCTGCACTATGAAGTACACCTTTTCGTCAGACATGTCATATACGAGAAAATCTGCTACTTTTACTCCATCTTTCAGTCTGCTTTTATGTGCGTTCCCATGACCGTCATCAAATGTGAATCGGTGAAGATATTCATCATAGCAGATGAAACGTAGGCAATACGTGACAGTATTGTCCTTCCCGTTTATATAATGAACGGCACCTTCATTGAATGTCTTGATGAAATGTGTGTCGTCATCTCTGGCATCAACAACACTGAACAGATGTTCGTTTGTGTCATTGTACTGTGGTGTTCCCTCGTCTTCTGTGCATAGAGGAGCCTCGTATCTCTGTATCTGATTGATAACACCGGATATCTCTTGCCTTAATAATTGCTCCATCTCTATTCTGTCCCGATTTCTGAATACATGTCTCTGATTGGATCGGACATTGAACGTGTGTCGAAGATTATTCGCCCGTATTTGTCTTTTGTTTTTAATGAGCCAATGTTGCCATCATATACCTCATAAACATCGATCTCCTCAGGGCGTAGGCACGGACCATTTTCTGGCTTTCGGTTGATCAAAACATTCATGTAGTTGACAATGTATGGGCTGTGAGTGGCCATCATCAGCGATATATTATAAGGATGAGTTTGGGCATAGCACCGACTGACAATGAAGTCAATCAATGAGCACTGACTTTCCGGATAGAGACTTAATTCTGGCTCTTCAATAAACAGGTGGACGTTCTTGGCGCTGATCTCACCGATGTTTTTTGCGGTGCTGAAATCCTTGAGCCTGTCATTATCCTGCAAGTATCCGAACAACGACGAGTTCATTGACTTTTGGGCATCGAACTTCCTTGCGTAATATTCAACGATAAGGCTTAGAGGGGAAACTGTCTGCATTCCAGAGGATGCGTTGCGCAGAAGAATAGGATTGGCTGCTCCGTTTGTGTTTTTGATCAAGTATTTGTCGCCTTTGTTGCCTTTTTCGATTTTTAACTCGACATTCAGATATTCAAGTGGCAGTTGCCTTATCTCGTCAGCTGCCAGCAGAAAGTTTTCCAATGTGTCTTGCAGGTAATAGTTGGCGTTCTTTTTTTCGACCTTGTTCTCCAGAAAGTCAGGGATGATTGACCGTTTGTCGGAGATATAACATATCTTTTCCAAACTTAGATTCGTTTCTGGAATGTCAGCCTGGGCGTTTAACCTTCCATTATTATATTCTATCTCATAGTCTCCCCTGCGATATAGGATTTCTGTCCGGGGGGTTAGATATTCGTTTATCTGAGATGTCTTTAATAAGGTGCGCATCTGGATTCCAATACCGGTCTTTTTGATGTTCGCTTGTTTAACGTACGATCTTAGTACGACACGCTTGTATATCCAACGGCACAGGGATAGCACTTTCATGATGGTGCTCTTGCCGCTTCCTGATTCTCCGATCAGTATTGTGAGAGAGGGTATATTGTTGATCTCAATCTCTTCTATAGGGCCGAAATTACGGATTCTAAGATACTCGCTCATGTCTTTTTACTTTTGTCCGCACTGTTTGATGTCGCTTATCGCGGTTTTCGCAAAAATAGTGATTATTATTAGAATATAAAAACTTCCCGTGAATCAGCATGTAAAACGTATGTCGGTGCCTTTCCGGCTGTCATTGAATATCCCTCTGTAAGTGTTTGGAAAGTGGTTCAACCTCCGAAATGAGGTGTTACTCCCAGTAATAAATATGTTTACAAGCCCCCAGCGAGGGGTACTCCATAACACAACGACAAATATATGGGTTTAATTTTTCATAAACAAGATTTTTCATAAAGAAATTGCCGAAAAACTGGAAAAAAAGCATTTGTCACTGGGAGTGATAATGACGATGGATTAGATGTCCAATGAGACTCAGGAAGAGCGAGGGGTGCTCTTGTATTTTAATTGATGATAGCTATAAACATTTAAGTTCAATCTATACATTTTTATTTTTTTTGTTATGAACAAAAAGTTGATCAATTCTTTCCTGCTTGGAGCCACATTGGTTCTGTCTGCGGGTGCTTTTGTGTCCTGTCAGGACTATAAAAGCGACATCAACGACCTTACCGATCGCGTGAGTGCAGTCGAGAAGGTGTCTAAGGAATTGCAGGCCCTCATTCAGAAGGGGTCTGTGATCACTAATGTGGAGTCTAGCGCGAAAGGTGTCAAAGTGACATTGAGCAGTGGCGAGACATTCGAGATTACCAACGGTACCAATGGCGCCGATGGTAAGGATGGTAAAGACGGCGCCGCCGGTAAGGATGGCAAGCCGGGAAGCGTGGTGACAATCGGTTCGGATGGTTACTGGTACATTGATGGTGTCAAGACCGAGTACAAAGCCCAGGGTGAGAAGGGCGACAAAGGTGACCAAGGTGAGACCGGAGCCCAGGGACCACAAGGCCCGAAAGGCGAGGATGGCAAGGATGCCACTGGTATCTACTACTATCCTGGCACAGAAGGCGCAGAGAAGGGTTTCTGGGTAAAGGTTACCGTTGTCGGAGGCAATGAGACCAAGGAAGTGACCACCTTGAGGTGGGCTCCAAAGGAGGAAGACCGCATTGGAGTTGTTTGGACTGACGGCCAGCTTAAGCTGACTAACGTCAAGGGTTATGATGGTACTCTTACGATTGACCTTAATACCTACCTTAAGGCTCTTGTCTTTAAGCCGGAGATGGTACTTGACGGTCAGAATGCGATGGAGTACATCTACATCCCTTACAAGCCGATGACCTTGGGTCCTAAGGAGGAAGGTTTGAAGCATGCCCACATGCGTCACACTGCTAATGGTTGGACCACGGTTGAGAACACCTATTCCGTAGGCGAGACGACAACGCACGCTGAGAAGCCGGTTTACCTTAACCCTACCTATGACAAGCTTTACAGCCTTGATCCTTCAAATGCGATTGTGCCTGATCACACACAGAGGAACCTCGGGACAGTGTCGCAGGATCCGGATTTCGTGAAGACAAGAGTTGCTTCCGTTCCTAACTATGCGACCAATCCTGCCGCTTCCAAGCCTACAGCAACTTTCCTTGATGTGAAGGACGGCATCATGCATGTCGGCATCACTATGCAAGGTGAAAAGGTAATGACTCAGGAAGAGGCCAGCCCTTATAATGCCTTCGATTTCTATCCTCACGAGAAAGACAACGGCAAGATTACTGACCTCGCCATCACCGCTCCTTTGGGAGAGGGCAAGGAGACAATCACCTCGACCTGGGCTTCTGTCTATGCCTCTCAGATGGTGTTCGAGAGCCTTGCCTACACCACTTTTGCCAAGCAGTACACCTACATTGACCCTGAGCATGAGTACTCTTCCTGGAAGTGGGACGCCACCAAGAAGAAATACGTACAGAACACAAGTGAGCCGGGCAAGCTTCTTGGCTATGGTGATGATCCTCACAAGGCTCCGGTGGAAGGCGGTATGCATCTTTATCATAGTGTTCACGACGCCGCTCAGATGGTGGCCACTCTTGAACTTCAGTACGACAGCGAGGTGGGTATCAACCTTAACAAACTCGTTGAAGCTGATGTCATCTTCAACTCCTGCCGCTCTTGGAATGACCGCAAGATCAAGACTCGCACCGAGGCTCAGCTTAAGGATCTTGGAATGAAGTTCAATTTCGTTCAGGTTCCTTACTCTGTTGGTGAGAATGGAACGGAACAGACCCAGAACCACAGCCTTCTTAAGAATAGGGCTGACGGCACTTACATCGTTGCCTGTGGTGTCAAGTCAAACAGCGACACCGATCCTCTTGCCTGCGAGCCGGATGAGACCAAGGTAGGCAAGAACGCTCCGAAGTCGATCGTCGGCAGAACTCCGCTTATCCGCGTAGAACTTAAGGACACTGTCAACAACAAGATTGTCGAGGAAGGTTACATCAAGTTCATCATAGTTGAGCCTGAGAGACCTATCATCACCAAGGTATTCGACCTGGGCTACTTCTACTACAAGTGTACAGAGCAGTTCCAGCCAACCACTTGGCACGCCATAGAGCAGAAAGTCCTTGACGAAGCTGTTGACATGGGTAAGGAGGCTTTCAATGTTCTCTATGAGGCTGTGGTGATTGATCTGTCTGACATCGATTTGCCGATTGACCCTAATGATCCTATCTTTGAGTTCGCTCAGTGGGTTCCAACAGGTAAAGTCGACATTTATGGTCAGCCAATATTCAAGCTTGCTGACAAGAAGATTGGTCATATCTTTGAGTACAAGGAGCCTGATTCCGAGACAACCAACATGTTTGGTATTTACCTCGGTCGCGAAGACTTCGTGAACTGTGTGAACGACAAGACATATCCTGTTGTTGAGGAGGTAAGGTACATTAAGTTCATCCCAAGGAAGGGTCTGGGCAACACCAACTTCAACCGTGAGCCAGTCTATCTCCCGGTAAAGATTACATTCGCTTATCCTAAGGGTGTGATGGCCAACAAGATACCTAAGTACTGGTACGCTGACAACAGTTTCAATCCTGCCAATGATGTTCTTGACAAGGATCAGCTTAAAAACATCCACGGTAACGTCGAGGCTCCTGGCAACGAGGCTGACCTTAAGGTAGGTGCTGCTGACTTCGAGGTTTATCTTGACGAGCGTTTCGCTAAGACCACAACTGGTCATACTCATAGCGCTCAGTGGACTGCTGAAGCTTGGAAGCCAAGCTACTTCTGCTTCTATGACACGGCTAACACTTGCAACGACAAGCCTGAGAACGCTCCTTCATTCAGCATTGATCCTGAAGCGTTCAGCCCGGCTCAGACTTGGAACATTAAGAAGAACTTCCCTTCATTCGTTCAGGAAGATCTTGTTTACCTCTACTACTTCACTCTTGGTAACGTCAAGACTGTAAAGGGTGTGAGCGGCAAAGAGTATAAGCTTTCTGTTGACAATGCTGTTGCCAACTCTCCAGTGATGCTTTACACTGATCCTGCGAAGTATGAGTACAAGAACACGGTTCTGTATGCTAATGGAACGAAGATCGCTGAGATTAAGTACCAGTACAACGCCACTGAGTATGGTGCTTCCGCTACTCGTGAGCACGAGGCCAAACTCGTGGTTCTGAACAACGAGGTCACCAAGGATCTCATCAACATCCCTGAAGGAAAGGCAAGTCTTGCCACCGCTGATTCTGAGGCTGTTGTCAAGTTCTTCGAGGACACCTTCGATGTTGAACTTGGTGTGGCTGTCTTCAATGAGGAGTGTGGCGCTTACCTGCCGCTTGCTGACAACACATTCAAGGCTGAGCTCCTGAAGCCTGTTTATGTTGAGCCACTTGGACCTATCACTTTCACTGACGCTCTTGACAATGGTGGAAACAAGGTCGCTCTTTATGACCTCGTTAAGTTCTATGACTGGAGAGCCGCTGCCGGTGACAAGGGTGCTTATGTATTCTCATCTCATACACCTGTCGATCTCTACAAGTACTATGTAGTTGACCTTATTACTGTTAACCCTGAGGAGATTATGACTGACCTTTCCGGTGAGTTCAAGACTCTGAAGGAGTACAGCAACGGTGTTGAGTTCCAGGTATACGACAGCAAGAACAATCGTCTCGACGATGGTAAGGTTGTTGACCCTGCACATAAGTGTACACCTGGTAAGGCCAAGGCTAACTATGATTACCTCTGGTACTCTAACAACACCGCAACTGTTGTTAACTTCAACATCAAGGTTCCTGTAAGAATCCACCACAAGTGGAGCCAGAACGACCTGATCGTTTGGGTTGAGGGTACTGTTAACAGAACTGTAGGCAACTAATCGCTGATTTCTGATTAATCTATAATAAATTTCCCCGGTTTGCGAAAACGAGCCGGGGATTTTTTTCTTAGAAGACCGTGACTTCCATACTAATAAACACTCCATAAGAGCAGATGACGAGAAAATTTATGTTGATCTGGCTATTCACGCTTGTCTTTGCGACTCTCGCATCCGGAACCGACCGTAAGGATGACCGGCATCTTGTTCGTTCCATCAATTCTGTTTCCGCTGGCTTCACTCCCGAATGGAATGTGCGGATTTTGGGAGGAGGTGCCTATTCGTTGGGCGAGGCCGATTTCGCCGATCTACTCACTCCTGCGGCTCAGTTGTCTGTCGGATGCAGGTTCGACCAGATGTTAGGAGCGAGAATCTCTTTCAGCGGCTGGCAGGCCAAAGGCAGGTACAACTATCCTTACCTTGATTATCAATGGAATTATGTGCTTTCGTGCGCCGAGATTGTCTTTGATGTGACTTCGTTGTTTGGCGGTTGGCGCCGATATCGTCTCCTGAGTGTCAATCTGTTCGCAGGTGGAGGTGCCGCCGCGGGTTTCAGGAACATCGAGGCCGCCCGTATGCTCCGGAACAACGAGACTTTCTATGGCTTCGAGAAATTGTGGACCGAGACTAAGATTTTCTGGGGTGCCCGGGGTGGCCTTGAACTTGATCTGCGGCTTGCGCGCCGTCTCTCACTCTGTCTTGAGTCAGACGCGATGATGTTCCCTGATGACTTCAACTCCAAAGTAGGTAAGGATGACTCTTTCGACTGGCAATTCAACTGTCTTGTGGGATTTAAATTCAGTTTTGGCCGATAAGGCAGCGCCGCCGAACCATTCTATTAATATTATTTCAATTATTCTTTAATTATATGAGAAATTATTTCAAGTCGGGCTTCCGCTTCGTCGCCTCCGCGTTCATTTCTTTGTCGGCGTTGGTGTCGTGTACCGACTATCAGGACGAGATCAACAATCTCGGCAAACTCTATGAAGACCACGAGCAGCGCCTTAAGAACCTCGAGACGTTGACTGATGATTTTAGTTCGCAACTTAAGAGTCTGGCTGCCCTTGTCAATGCTATGGAGAGAGGAGACTACATCAAGTCTGTTGTCCCTGTTGAGAATGGCTACACAATCTATTTCAACAAACAGTCTCCGGTCACCATCACCAATGGTAAGAATGGCAGTGATGGCGCTGACGGGAAAACGCCTGATGTCTCGATCAGGAAGGACGCTGATGGATTTTACTATTGGACTTTGAACGGAGAGTGGATCTTGTCCGGTGGTCAGAAAGTCCGAGCCAATGCTGTTGACGGAGAGAAGGGCGACAAGGGCGACAAGGGCGATAAGGGTGACCAGGGGGATAAAGGTGATAAGGGCGACAAAGGTGATTCCGGGACTGTCGGTGCCGTCCCTTTGCTGCGTATTAATGCGTCCACCAATGAGTGGGAGGTCTCTGCTGACGGAGGAAAGACTTGGACCACCACCGGAACCAAAGCGACTGGCCCGAAAGGTGACCCTGGGGAGAAGGGTGACAAGGGCGATAAAGGCGATGGAGCCAGCGGTCTGTTCGCTGACGTAAAACTCTCCGAAGACGGGAAAACCTTGATTCTGACAATGACGGATGGCACCGTCTATAATATTCCTATCGCTCAGAAGGAAGATGAGCCGGTTGAGCCGGAGGAGAAATACATCTGGGTAGGAGGCAACACGATTGACTCCAACAACGCTTCCAGCGTCGGAGGAACCTGGCTCAAGAAGGGAAAGGTTTCGTACGATTTTGAGACCAAGATTCTCACACTCGAAAATGTGGAGATAGAGACCACTCTCAACAATGTCGGCATCAAGTCGGAGGTGTCCGGGTTAACAATCAATGTGATAGGTAATTGCTCGATCAAGTCTTACGCTACTGCTGTCAGTGCCTTCGCTCCAATGACGATAACCGGTGCGGGTGTCCTTAAGCTCGAGGGTTCTTCGGCTGGTATAATGATGCAGACCGGATCTTCAGTCACCATTTCCGACGTGGATGTCAGGGTGAAGGGTGCCTGGGGAATCACCAGCCGTCAGGGTCTTGACGGCTATCTTAAGGTCGAGGGAACGAAGACTTATCTTTCGGCGGAAGGAACTTCCGGTTCGATCGCCGATATTGGTGGCCTTGGACTTGACGGGTGCAAGATCACCGTGCCTGAGAGCGCTGTCTTTGACTCTTTCTCCGGCTCAGTAGTCGTTGGCGAGGATGTAGTGAAGACTCTTGTGGAGATCAAGAGTGTGTACGACCTCTCCATCGGAGGAGAGAAAGTCTCCGCTGGCAACGCCGCAAGCATCACCGGTCCGTGGCTGAAGGGTGGCAGCGTCTCCTATGAGGTCGCTTCCAACAGCCTTGTCCTGACCAACACGGAGATTGTCTCTTCGTCGGCCGGAATCGTGTCCTCCATCGAGAATCTCAAAATCCGTGTGAACGGGAAATGCTCCATCAACTCGTCCGGATCAGCCATTCAGTCTGCCGGTTCTTTGAATATTCTCGGAGCGGGAGATCTGAATCTGACCAGCGCTTCCGGCAGCGGTGTCGCGCTTACTGAGAATACATCCAAACTCACGGTTCGCGGCGGCAAGGTGAACGCGTCCGGCGTTTATGGCGTCTCCGGTGTGGCTGATGGCTTGACCTATCTGACTGTCACGGGTTCCGAGACCGAGGTGACGGCGAGAGGAAGCTCCGGCTCAGTGGTGAATATAGATGCCCTTGACCTCGACGGCCTTGTCATCTCTACCCCGGAAGGAGCCAAGTTCGATGCCGCTAACAGAGGCATAGTCAAGGATGGCGAGATTGTCACATCGAAGGTTGTGATCGGGAAGAAAACCACTTATGACCTTTGGATCGGTGGTGTCAGGGTGACTGCCGAGAACGCCTCCAGCATAACCGGATCTTGGTTAGGAGGTGGCTCGATCACCTACAGCGCCGCCAGCAATCTACTGACTTTGAACAGTGTGACAATCAGCCTGACGGATGATTCCACGATTGGTATTGACTCCCGTATCAATGGACTGAAGATCTATCTTAGCGGCACGTCTTCCGTGACCTCGAAGGCGCAGACGATGTCCGTGTCCGGCTCTGTCTCCCTGATCGGAGGAGGAACTCTGAATCTGGAAAGTGAGGGTTGCGGCGTCTCCTTGGCCGCCAATGGCGCGATGTTCAGCGTCGCCAAGGCCTTTGTCAATGTCAAAGGCCGCTGGGGAATTGTCGGAGGCAAGGCCTACAATGCCTACTTGGAACTCTCCGATGCCGCGGGAGAACTGTCGGCTGAGGGGGCCGAAGGCTCGATTGTGGATATTGGAGGACTTGCATTGGCTGATGGATGCGCCATCACTATCCCTGACGGGGCTGTTTTCGACACCGCCAGGAAAGCTGTCGTGACAAGTGAGGGTGAGGTCGTCAAGGCCAAAGTGAGAATCGGCAAGAAGTAGAAGCCGGACTCTGTGACTGGTCAAGCCATTTCGCCAAGGCTCTTTATGGGGCCGGTGAAGTGGCTTCTCCTTTTTCCTCTGCCTCCAAGACCTCCCCTCTGACCCTGAGGATGATCTGGTTTGGACTCGAGGAAACGTACACGGCGATGGACTTGTCGAAGTGGCCAGATCCTATCTGATTGGAGAACAGTACCTTTATCTCGCCGTTCTCTCCCGGTTTTGTCGGTTTTCCCGACCATTCCACCTGCGTGCAGCCGCACGATACGATCACCTTTTGTATGACAATCGCCACGTTGGTGTTGTTTCTGTACTTGAATATGCAGGTCTGTGATCCACCGCTCTCGGCGAACTTTCCGAAGTCGTGCACCTTGTTCTCGAAAGTCAGCGTTTTGTCCACCACCACACTTTGACCTTGCGCTGTCGCGGTGGGATTGATTCCAACCGGCCGCGTTTGTGCCGCCAGCAGCAGAACTCCAGACAGAAGATATTCAATAACAGTTGTTGCTCTCATCTTTTAAGGTTATTTGCCCGGTCTCTTTCCGGCTATAGCTTCCTTTGATCGCCGCTGAGACTGCCGATGCGGTTGTGTCATTGGGGCACAGGAACTGACGTTCCACCGCCAAATACGTATGCAAAACGTATGTCGGCGGCAAAACCCTACCTATTAATATGTCTGTTCGGAATGCCTGCACAAGTGCATCTGGAAGAAAAAGCGGTGTCACTCGTAGTAATAAATGGATTCCACCCTCTTTTTTCTCATTTTCTGACTAAAAAATCTTGCTTATGAAAAATTAAACTCATATATTTGTCGTTGTGTTATTATGTGCCTATGAATGGGCACCTAAAAACATATTTATTACTACGAGTAACATGTTTA
>OGLM01003562.1_pt1 | contig 12499 bp, 9 predicted proteins | sample 1572531 | NCBI WGS metagenome assembly OGLM01 (sample SAMEA2581909, study PRJEB24529) | metagenome | biome: Human gut stool | place: China | collected 2011 | reverse complement strand
GATAACTCGGCCAGCACTGGAACGTCTGGCGATCCTCGCAGAACAGCAGGTAGGCATAAATGGCGATCTCTGCTGCGCTCAGACCCAGCGAGAAAATTTCTTTCGGCAGCGGGAAGTAGTCCTTGACCGAATCGCGTGTCGGCCAGAGATTTCGCTTCACTCAGTTCCTCCCGTGTGCTGCTCCACCCATTGGATGAATGCTTCCTTCGGAACGACGATCCGATTCCCGATTCGCAGCGCGGGAAAATCCTTTTCATGCATCAGCTCATAGCTGCTCGACGGTGCGATGCCCAGCACCTTTGCCACCGTCACCGCGTTCAGGAACAGCGGCTTTCATCTGCATTTTCCCTTTCGCATTCGATGTTGTTTAATTCTTTTTCTATCTTCTATTATGAACTTTAGCAGATCCGCTTGCATTTTGTAAATAGATGTGTTATAAAAATATTGATATTCTCTATTTTGCGATTTGCAACTTCGATTTCCGAAAGGTTTTGATCATTTATGTTCGCTTGCAGCGTGTGTTTTTACGGCACAGAGGTTTTGACCGGCAAACACTATTTCCAGAGCAACGGGATCTTGACCGCCTGTCTGAATCTACGCACAGGAGATCTTCGTGCGATTTTAGAAGAGCTGAAATTCCTGCGTCAGAAAATTCAGCTTCCAGAGGAGCTGGATATCGAGTTCGACGAGAACTATGACCGCTATGTACAGCAGGCGCAGAACCTGCTTTTCAAAATTGGGCGGCTTGCGAAACGGATTCCGCTGTATCGGGATGACCATAGCTTTGATGCGCCGCAGCTCATGGATTGTCTGAATCGGTTTTCACTTTGGGACAGCAATATTGGGCTGGAGCCGGACGTGGATTACTACAGCAGCGATTATGCAGATGAGGTTGGGTTTTCCGTGACAGATGAGGACGGACATGCCACATTCTATCATCAGCACTTTTTCCCAGAACCGGAACTCGCCGCGTCTGACGAGGCAGAAATTTTACTGGTTCTCCGCGACTGCAACCATGCAACAGCTGCACTGTTTGACAGCTATATCACATTCGTTCAAGATTTACTGCGCGTGCAGACTACTTATGCAGAGCTTTTGGAGGATTATCTGCACGCGAAGCGTCGGTTCCTGAATGAATCTGAGATCACAGCCTGTCTGATGCAGTATCTGCGCAGCAGCGGCAATCGCAGTGCGCGTTCGCAGGCCGTTGGTGCAGCGCAAATGCGTTACGAGATCGTCCGGTGGAAAGACGGCGTTGAGCGGCTCTGTGAAACAGTTTTCTTTGACAGTCTCGGTGCATTTCTCTATGTGGATTTCTTTCGTGGCTTGAATCGGAATTATCTGCCCCGGAAATGTGAAAACTGCCATCGATGGTTTTTACTTGCCGCAGGAAAGTATTCCAGCTGCTGCAATCGCCCGCTGAAAAACGAGCCCGGCAAAACCTGCCGCGATGTTGGTTCCCGCAAACGGTATGACGATAAATGCAAAAATGATCCCATCTGGCTTGCGTACAATCGCGCATATAAAACGCACTATGCCCGCTACCTGAAAAAGAAAATGACCACCGCTCAGTTTGAGCAGTGGTCGCGGTATGCTGTAGAACTGCGGCAGAAGGCAGAGAACGGTGAGATGGAACTGGCGGACTATCAGAGGCAGCTGCGGATTTGACAAGCCCCAAGTTTATCCTGCATATTCAGTCCAATGCAGCATTCAGAAATACCAAATACAGTAAAAACCATTCCAATACCAAAGCATCAGCTCTGAAGCATATTATAGATACAGCCACTCATAATCCATGACCTTTTCTATCTTCCGCAGCAGATGCTCTTTCGGCACCAGAGCCTCCAGGTCTACCATTACAACTTCTTTCCGTCCGTCTCTTCTCCATTCTTCCATACAGAACACCTCCGTTTCTTCTATTATACCAAAAACGGAGGCTTTCTTGTAGTTCTCAAAACAGGAGGACTGGCGTTTTATACTATTTTCTGATTAAATTCTTTCATCAGAAAGGTTCCGCCTTTGGCGTAACCAATTTCGCGATTTTGGAAAAATCACGAAATCTCGTCTCATAATGATCTTCATATTAAAACCTTCCATTCTATGAATGAAAGGTTTAATTGAATATCAGTATAATTTCCATGCGAGGTGAGGCGCAATGCCGTTTTTCTATGTAGACTGGTACTATATCGTTCTGGTGCTCCCGGCGGTGATCCTGTCGCTCTGGGCCAGCGCCCATGTCAAGAGCACGTTCCGCCGCTACAGTCAGGTACGCAATGCGCGCGGCATGACCGGCGCAGAGGCCGCCATGGCGGTGCTGCGGGCGCATGGCGTGACCGATGTGCGCGTGGAGCATGTGTCCGGCGAGCTGACGGATCATTTTGACCCGAAGGACCACGTCATTCGCCTGTCGGACGCCGTGTACAATGTCGCAACGCCCGCCGCAGTCGGCGTGGCCGCGCACGAGGCGGGCCATGCCGTGCAGTACGCGCGGCACTACGCGCCGATCTATATCCGCGCGGCCATCGTCCCCGTGACGAACATCGGCTCGCGGCTCTCCATGCCGCTCATCGTTCTGGGTCTTGTCCTGAGCGGCCTTGGCCAGATCTTTTACTATGTGGCGCTGGCGGGCGTGGCCTGCTATGGCCTCTGCGTCGTGTTCCAGCTCGTCACCCTGCCGACGGAGTTCAACGCCAGCCGCCGTGCGGTTGCCGCCATCGAGCGCTGCGGGCTGCTCCTGCCGGAGGAGCAGCAGGGAGCGAAAAAGGTTCTGAAGGCTGCGGCGCTGACCTATGTTGCCGCGCTCAGCGCGTCGCTGGCGCAGCTTCTGCGTCTGATCATCATCGTCGGCGGCAGACAGAGGAGAGATTAAACCTCCGGCTGCCGGAGGGCTGTGAACGGGCGACGCCTGCGGCCGGAGAAGCGGGAAGTGCTTTTGTTGACCAAATAATGGACTGGTTATGTGAGAAACAAGTTCCGGTGGGAGGAGAGCCTCGTTTGCCCCAAACAATGGGGGGTGGCGGAGCTATCTATCCGGAATTGGAAAGTGTTATTAATGGTATGGTCACTTATTATGCGCCTACTGTTAACCATACTCTTCTTGAATGTATAAAAAAAGAATTCTTTAAGATAAACGATACATTGTTGCAGTGGTATCCGTCTCGGCAAACTGAGGAACCGATGTTTCTCGTTCTCTCTGCCGGAAGTGGAGGAGGCTGGGCTGTCAACAGTTTCTTTCCTAAGGAGAATGGTATTATTAGTCAAGATTCAGCCAGTCTGATTTCTATTTATGGACATGAACTGGCGCATACACTGGCAGGCCCGGTCAACGAGAAAGGACAAGCGGCTGGTGATGTACCTTTTGGAAATCAGGGAGAAGCACATGCCGGTTGGTTTCAGGGAAAAGTAGAGGCACTTTACAATGAGGAACTCCGGCAACATGCGAATAAAAAGTGCGAAGATTTCTTCCGTTCTTCCGAATTTGATAAACTAGACTTAAAAAGATATACAAATGACGGAGAGTATGCCAAGCAATTTTCTTACGGGGCAGGCTGGTATAAACTTTGGTATATCTGGCAACGTTTGGACGACACATATGGAAATACTTGGTATGCCCGGTGGAAACATATCCAGTATACCCGTTGGAAAAACGATCCGATGCGACTTCTGACTTGGGAAGAGATGATAGAGGACATGAGTCTTGCAACAGGACACGATCTATTTCCCTTTTTCATATCTTTAAATACAAGTCTGGAACGTCGTGAAATGGGTGAAGTTATTTATGAAGGTAAGAAAGTGAAACTATCCGGAGCAGTTATCCCGATAATAGAACCGGGTAATGTATGCCTGAACCCAATCGAAAATTATAAAACGATAAAATTTGAATAAACATGAAGAAATTGATTTTATATACTTTAATTTTGCTTCTTATGTCTTGTCGGTCTACACAAGAGGTAGACACTTCCGTTTATATGGATGCCAAACAACCTGTAGACAAAAGAGTGGAAGCATTGCTTGCGCAGATGACATTGGAGGAAAAGGTTGGGCAAATGGATATGGTTACCGTATGGGATAAAGAGGCCATATTTAAGAATGGATATTATGATTTCGGTGCATGGCTGGCGGATTTGGAGCCTGAAGAATGCAATCAACTACAAAAACTGTCCGAACAAACCCGTCTGAAGATTCCTTATCTTATAGGCATGGACGCGGCACATGGATATGCAATGCTTACGGGCAGAACGATTTTCCCGACTTCCATAAGCATGGCCGCTACTTTCAACCGGGAATTAATTTACCGCACGACTTCGAAGGCCGGTGAAGAAATCCGTTCCTCCGGTATACATTGGGCATTTGCTCCTTGTATAGATATCGTTCAGGATGCCCGTTGGGGAAGGACCGGTGAAACCTATGGCGAAGATCCTTTCCTGACAAGCGAATTGGTTAAAGAGGCTATACGGGGGTACCAGGGCAATGAAAATCCTTTTAAGAAAGTGGCTGTTTCAGTCAAACATCTGGTGGGGGGAGGTGCATCTGTCGGAGGATGTAATCATGCTAGCGCCGAACTGTCTGAACGGGCACTCCGTTCGTATTTTCTGCCTCCCTTCAAGGCAGCCATAGAGGCCGGATGTATGACTATTATGCCCGGACATAATGATATTGCAGGAGTGCCGGTGCATGCGTCCAAGTGGTTGTTGACTGATATAATCAAGCAGGAGTATGGCTTTAAAGGCTTTTTTATCAGTGATATGGGAGATGTGGAGAATTTAGCTACTTCTTTGCATCAGATAGCTGAAAATCAGAAAGAGGCTGTTTGCAAGTCGGTCAATGCCGGTTTGGATATGCATATGTATTCTGCTGATTCGGCACGCTTTGTAAGTCCGCTCGTAGAGTTAGTCAGGGAAAAGAAAGTATCTTCCCGGCGTATTGATGATGCTGTTAGAAGAATCTTGAAGATTAAATTCGAGCTGGGATTGTTTGAGAAGCGTTATGTATCTCCTGAAGAAGATAGTTATGGTAGCAAAGAGAACAAAGCATTAGCTTTGGAAGCTGCTAGAGAAGCTATTGTCTTGCTTAAAAATGACCGGCAAATCCTACCTCTTGACAGGACTAAATACAAGAAGATTTTAGTTACCGGACCGAATGCTGACAATCAAAGTATTTTGGGTGACTGGTCTATCTTTCAACCGGATGACCACGTAACTACTATTCTGGAGGGTATTCAGGCGGCAGCCTCTCCCGAGCAGTCGATCTTATACAGCAATAGCGGACGGATTAAGGCAAAGAAATCTGATCTGTCGGTAAATACTACCGATCCTGCTATCCAGAAGAAGCTGATAACCGAAGGCGGCGGCATCTCTGATTACAGTATTGATGATGCTGTCCGAAAGGCCCGGCAGTCCGATTTGGCAATTGTTGCAATTGGAGGATATGGAATACGTTCGGAATGGGGATTAAGAACTTATGGAGAATCGGCGGACCGTCCTTCAATAGATTTCTACGGACGACAGTTGGAGCTGGTCCAAGCAATACATGCCACTGGTACTCCCGTAGTTATCGTCATTGTAAATGGCAAACCTCTAAATAACGAATGGATAACCAAAAACATCCCAACCATAGTAGATGTGTGGGAACCGGGAATGTATGGTGGACAAGCTTTAGCTGAAATATTATTTGGAGAAGTGAATCCTTCGGGCAAATTGCCAATTACCATTCCCAAACATGCCGGTCAAATCCCAATGTATTATTATCAAAGACCTTCCAGATATTGGACGGGTTATGGTTTGGGTTCTTCCAGAGAAGATGAAAAACCTGCATTTTGTTTCGGTCATGGATTAAGCTATACGAGTTATGAATATTCAGGATTGAAAATCGACAGTGTCATTCCTCAAACTCAGGATATTGAATTTACATTTACTGTTAAGAATACGGGAAATATGGCAGGAAAAGAAACCGCTTTAGTATTTATACGTGATTGTGTTTCTAGTGTTGTAACGCCTGTTGCCTGCCTAAAAGGTTTTGAGAAAGTGAGTCTGAATCCGGGAGAATCTAAGGATATTCGGATAGTCATTCCTTATTCCGATTTGGGACTTTGGAATGAAGATATGAAATATGTTGTCGAATCCGGGAAGTTCAACCTGATGATAGGTCGTTCGGTGGAGGATATACGGATCAAAAAAGACTTTTTTATAAAATAATCAAATGATACGTTAGAGTTAAAACTGAAAAAATATAGAATTATGAGAAATAAGATACTGTTTTTTATACTCTTAACCTTTTGTTTGGGATTGTCGGCACAGCATCGCATGGTAAATACGGCTGTGACCGAACAAACAGGAAAGAAGGTTTCCAAATTACTTAAGACTAATCATCGAATGCTTAATCCTATTTCTCCTCCGGGCGTGTATATTGCCGATCCGGAGGCCAGGCAGATGCCTGATGGGCGTGTCTATGTATATGGTTCGCGTGATGAGCCGACAAATGTCTGGTGTTCGCATACCTATGATGTGTTATCGACTTCTGATTTGATAAATTGGGATGTGGAACAGTTTTCTTTCGCTACAAAAGGTATAGGGAAGCAAGTCGACTATACCGACCAGTTGCTTTATGCTCCGGACTGTATCTATCACAACGGCAAATACTATTTATACTATTGCCTGACGAATGAAAAGGAAGATGAAGGTGTTGCCGTATCTTCTTCTCCTTATGGACCTTTTAAAGAGGGAAAAGCCATAGCCGGAATTCATGGAATTGATCCTTCGGTCTTTATAGATGATGACGGGCAAGCTTATTTATTCTGGGGACAAGCCAATGCCAAAGGAGCTAAACTGAGTAAGGATATGTTATCTATCGAAGGTGAAGTACATGAGAAACTGCTGACTTATAAAGAACATGCATTCAATGAAGGCAGTTCGGTCCGTAAACGGAATGGCATCTACTATTATGTATATGCCGGGCACCAGCGTCACGGTGAATCTAATTGTGCTACCCTGAACTATGCTACGGCTACTTCTCCATTAGGTCCTTATACATATCGGGGAGTAATTATAGACAATTGGGGGAGTGACCGGAATTTAGTGAACAATCACGGTTCTATTGCTGAAATAGATGGGCAGTGGTATATCTTTTATCATCGGCCTACCCATGCTAGTTCATCTATGCGTAAGGTTTGTATGGAACCCATTGTATTTAATCCGGACGGAACTATCAATGAAGTAGAAATGACCACTCAAGGTTGTGGGGGGCCTATTAATCCTTTATTGCGTATGGATGCGGCGAGGGCTTGTCTTTTGTCGAGGCATACCACGGTAGTTGTTCGGCGTCCGGCACATAGCAATCCGGTAGAATATTTGTCGGCTATACGGAATGGAGATTGTGCTTACTGGAAATATTTCGATTTTACAGGAATGGAGGTGAATTCTTTCATTTGCAAAACATGGGGAAAGAATGCTGCCGGTACTATTGAAATCCGTTTGGATAAACCGGATGGAGAACTGATTGGTACTTGTGAGCTGCAACCGATGAATGGGGATGTTGCCTATTCCGTTCACCGGACAAAAGTGAAACCGGTGACCGGTGTTCATGCATTGGTGCTGGTGTTCAAGAACAATGATCCGTCTATGACCGGGCAGGATTTTATGAATCTGGAGTGGTTTATGTTTGAAAATCATGACCGCTAATTCAGATGTATGGGGTAAAACACCTCTTTGAATATAGAAAAATAACTTAAATAACCTCTATTATATGCAGCTTAAAAGACTCTCTTTTCTATTATTGTTTATATGTGGATATTTAACTTGTGTGCAAAGTCAGACAACGGTACTTAATCCTCAAACGGACAAGAAACTTCTAAAACAGTTTCAAGATGCCAAACTGGGTTTGTTCATTCATTGGATGGCTTGTCATTCACCCGGTACAGGAGATTCCTGGGCTATTGGTAATGGTACTCCTAAAAGTGTGGCGGACTCTATTACCATGAAATGGAATCCTCAGAATTTCAATCCTAAAGAGATTGTAAATGTAGCTGTTCAGGCCGGATGCAAGTATATGGTAGTCATTTCAAAACACCATGACGGGTTTTGCATTTGGCCGAGCGAATATTCTATCTTTGATATAGACCGCATACCTTTCAAGCGAGATATTTTGAAGGAATTGGGTGAAGAATGTCGGAAACAGGGATTGCTTTATGGCATTTACTATTCAATAGCAGACATTGATTATTGCGGTTGGAACTCTATGGCACAAGTTGGAAGAGAAATAAAAGAACCGAAATATGGGCAGGAAGATTTTATCCGGTTTGTGCATAACCAGACAAAAGAACTGATAGACCGTTACCAGCCGGATATCTTGTGGTTTGACGGCTTTTGGCTGGATCCTCTTTGGACTGCAAAAGAAGGAAATGATTTATATCAGTATATCAAGAAACTAAAAAGTAATACGTTATCTACTCGTCTGGCTATTACCAGAGGAGAGGACGGGCATGAAACTTTCTGGACAGACGGCTCATCGGGCGACTACTTCTCAATAGAAGCCAAAACAACAGATGCTCCCCCGTTTCCATGGGAAGCATGTACCAGCGTCACTTATCCGGTATATGCTTACGAACCTGATGCTAAGATGCTGACAGCAGACGAACTGATCGGAATGTTTAGTAAAACACTTTGCGGTAACGGTAATCTATTAGTGAATATCGGACCTAAACCTACCGGAGAGATGCCCGAAGAACAAGTGGAACGGTTATATGAATTGACGAAATGGATCAACCGGAATAGAGAAGCTGTGTATGATACACATGGAGGTCCTTTCAAGCAAACTGATGAAATAGGAAGTACCTATAAAGATGAGTATATATACTTGCATTTACGGAAACCGGTTTCTACCCTTCGGATAAATTCTTTGGAAGGCTATCAGATAACCAAAGCTTTTGATTTGTCAACAGGTAAAAGGATTAAGATTCAACGAAAGAATAATGAGGTCATCTTATCTTTGCCGGCTTGGGAGAAAGGACGACAAATACCTGTCATTGCCTTAAAGCTCGATAGAGAATATCGTTTTGTAAAATGGTTGCCGTTTGTATTGCTGAAGTAATTGTTTTTTCTATCTTTGTGACCACTGGAAAAACAATTAAGGATTTGCTTTATGACGAATGTAATAGAAATGATGACCTCTCTGTATCCGGTTTCTGATGATACAATACAACTATTGAAGGATAATGTGACACTTTGCCATTTCCCTAAAAAATATCAATTGATAAAGGCTAATCAATATAGCAGATCAGCTTATTTCATCGAAAAAGGAATGACCCGCTCTTATTGGCTGGTCAACGGAGAGGAAATCACTACCTCCTTCTCGTGTGAAGGAGGGATTGTTTTCAGCATGGATGAATTATATTATAATAAAATGAGTGAGGAATTTGTGGAAACGCTTGAAGACGTGGTTGCCTATAAAATAGCACTATCTGATTTGATCCGGCTTTTTCAGACCAATATCGAACTGGCTAATTGGGGAAGGATCATTCATCAGAATGAATACCGACGCTTACACCGTTCACACAAAGATCGCCTGACTTTGTCGGCCAAAGAGCGATATGAGGAATTTATGCAGCAGTTTCCTCAGATATGCCAGCGGGTACAATTAGGATATATTGCCTCTTATCTTGGAATAACCCTTCCGACACTTAGCCGCCTTAGAAGCCGGAAATAATTTCTGGTAGGGGCGTATTTTGATGTAGGACAATTTTTTTAATAACTAACTTCTGTAACTTTGGGCCCTCATCAGTGATACGCAAAATAATAATCTAATTTATAAATTTATCATGCAAAACATCTCTTCTTCTGCTGCATTTGCAGATAGTAAACCCCATTATGAACTCCTTGACGGCTTGAGAGGAATCGCTGCTCTTTTGGTTATATGGTATCATATATTTGAAGGCTTTGCCACAAGTCCCATAGACCAGCGGTTCAATCACGGCTATTTGGCCGTCGATTTCTTTTTTATCCTGTCGGGATTCGTTGTTGGTTACGCTTATGACGACCGTTGGAAAACAACGATGAACACAAAAGACTTTTTCAAACGCAGGTTAATCCGTTTACATCCAATGGTTATCCTGGGAGCTGTTTTAGGTGCTATTACGTTTTGTATACAAGGTTGTGAGAAGTGGGACGGTACGCAGGTCAGCATATCTATGGTGATGCTTGCATTGCTTCTCAATCTTTTCTTGATTCCGGCTGTACCCGGTTCGGGTTCCGAAGTTCGTGGAAATGGAGAAATGTATCCTTTGAACGGTCCGAGTTGGTCTTTGTTTTTCGAGTATATAGGGAATATTCTGTATGCCCTGTTTATCCGCCGGTTCTCGACCAAACAGCTGACCGTGCTTGTCATTCTGGCGGCGATCGGACTGGCTTCATTTGCTGTATGCAATCTTTCCGGTTATGGGCATTTAGGTGTAGGTTGGTCATTGCTGGATTATAATCTGCTCGGAGGATTTCTGCGTTTGCTGTTTGCTTTTTCCGCAGGGTTGTTGATGTCGCGTATTTTTAAACCGGTCAAGATTAGAGGAGCTTTCTGGATATGTAGTATTGCGATTGCTGTTCTACTGTCTATACCACATATCGGCGGTATGGAAGATTCGTGGATGAATGGTATTTATGACTCTGTATGTACCATTATTCTTTTCCCGATCCTTGTTTACCTGGGTGCCTCCGGAAAAACGACAGATAAAGGGACTTCCGTAATTTGCAAATTCCTGGGAGATATATCCTATCCCTTGTACATCGTTCATTATCCTTTTATGTATTTGTATTATGCCTGGTTGTGGAGTGGGGAAAAACTCACTTTCTCCGATACATGGCCGGTGGCTTTGGTAGTATTCTTCGGAAATATCCTGTTGGCATACCTCTGTCTGAAGTTGTATGATGAACCTGTAAGAAAGTGGCTGACTAAGAAGTTTCTGGCTAAGAAACAGGCCTGATATATATAAGAAATAGTCCCGTTCATCGGGACTATTTCTTATATTCGTGAACCATTTATTTTAATATCACTATCAGGCAATAGTCTTTTGATACGTTCAATTCCTTCTTTGCTTATTTTCCCGAATAACTCTAAATGTTCAATTTTTATCTTTGATATTTCATCCGGTATATCAATCTGATTAATGAATCTTATTTCCAATTTCTTTATTTCAGTGAGTTCTAACAAAACAGAAGGAAATTCTTTCACTCTAATAGAAATGCCACGACCGAAACCTGTACCTTGTGCATCTGCCATTAATTTGTTTTTCACTTTGTTGTTAGTGAGGTCTTTCTTTCTGATCATCCAACTGATTTGTGGTCGTAGAGCGAAGTTTCTTTTATTCTGTTCAAGCCCGACGAAGCCTGCCCAAAGTTCCAACGGAGTTTCTGTAACTGTATTGTTATATACTTCCTGATATTTTAAATCTACTTTTACTATTTCATCAGGCAGACTGTCTGTGCCTTCCAGTTGTTTTAGATTGTTCCTTTGTCCTTTTTTGTCATAAGGAAAGAATTTCACTATCCAGCCGTCGATCATATTAGGAGCGCCATACTTCTCTTGCGAATGATATTTAAACATATTGCGCCAAAAGCCTTTGTTAATTTCGCCTTTGGATGCTTTTACAAATTCCTCCAAAAGAGGTTCCAGCTCGGAGATCCACCATTCGAGCTTATATCCTTTCAAACTTTTAGCCTTACTTAGCACCTTCTCCCAATCTTCAGGTGTACCTTCGAGGGTTATTTCCGGGATTCCGCAAACAATGCGTATAACAATAAACTCAAAATAAGGCTTCACGGATTCCATGATTGTTATTTCAGAGGCAATTTTCTCTAAAGGTGTTGTTGTTGAGAAGTTGCAAGTCAGTGTTTCAACCAGGCTATTTCCTACTTGTTTTTTTATTTGTTCTGTAAATTGAGGGAAGATCTCACTCCATGAAAGAGTAGGATCTTCCAACTGTTTATCTGTCTTAACAATCAACGATTGTTTTCCGGAGAAATCGACGATATAATCTCGCATTGCTTCTTGATTAGCTTTGATATATCGTGCAAAGCCTTGGCTGATTAACAACCAGATCATGTCCGGAGATAACACAAACGGTCTGTGGTCCGCATAAGCCTGATACATACCTTGAAAGAAAGAATGGTAGCGATAAGATACCAGGCTGTCGGGAGCTTCGCTTTTTGCGATGATATTGAACGGCGGATTCTTTTCCTGCTTTTCAACTTCTTTTGAAAAAACTTCGGTTTCGGACATGATAAGTCTTTTGTAGATATCGTCGTAAGATTGCAAATAAAGGAAGTTTTCGGGAGTTGAAAGCTTTTCTATTTTGAAAGTAATTCTTTTTTGAGCAAATGCGGAAATACTGCAGAGCATTATTAATACGCAAAATAGTATTTTTTTCATAATATTGAAGTATATAGTACTGTGATATAAACTTTTCAGGTGCGCCTGTGGTTTCAATAGATAATATGCAAATATAGTATTATTAAGA
>OGLM01003559.1_pt1 | contig 12505 bp, 9 predicted proteins | sample 1572531 | NCBI WGS metagenome assembly OGLM01 (sample SAMEA2581909, study PRJEB24529) | metagenome | biome: Human gut stool | place: China | collected 2011 | reverse complement strand
TACACACGTTATGATTGAGGGGAAGATTATAAGCACAGGTGATGCTTCACTTGTTGATAAGATTAATGAAAATGGTTTCGCAGAATACGAAGCAGAATAGTCAGCCATAATCATACGTTGATATATGAAAGGAGTTTACATCGAATTATGAAAGAAAAGACATATGTAGATGATATAGATAGAAACATATATGATTTCAAGAATGATGATAAGGACACATATAAGTTAAATGCTGGTCTTACTCCTGAGATAGTTGAGAAGCTCTCAAAGGAGAAGGATGACCCTGCTTGGATGCAGAATTTCAGGCTTGAGTCATTACAGATATATAATAATATGAAAGTACCTGACTGGGGACCATCTATAGAAGGTCTTAATATGGACAATATAGTAACTTATGTAAGACCTAATACTAATATGAAAGCTAAATGGTCAGAAGTACCAGAAGACATTAAGGATACATTTGAAAAGCTTGGTATTCCACAGGCGGAAAGAAAGTCACTTGCTGGTGTTGGAGCACAGTACGATTCAGAGCTTGTGTATCACAATGTAAGACAGGAAGTTGCTGAGATGGGTGTTGTATATACAGATATGGAGAGTGCGTTAAAGGGTGAATATGCAGATATGGTGCGTACACATTTTATGAAGCTTGTTAAGCCTACTGACCATAAGTTTGCGGCACTTCATGGTGCAGTATGGTCTGGTGGTTCTTTCGTATATGTTCCAAAGGGAGTATCAGTTGAGATACCATTACAGTCATATTTCAGGCTTAATGCACCGGGGGCCGGACAGTTCGAGCATACACTTATTATTGTAGATGAGGGAGCTGATTTGCATTTCACGCCGGTTGTGTTGAGCTATTTGTAGGAAAGAATGCCAAGCTTAGATATTCAACTATAGAGAACTGGTCTAAGAATATGTATAACCTTAATACTAAGAGAGCTATTGTTGAGGAAGGTGGTACAATTGAGTGGGTATCAGGCTCATTTGGCTCACACGTATCATATCTTTATCCTATGAGTATTCTTAAGGGTGATAATTCTAAAATGGAATTTACAGGAATTACATTTGCAGGAAAAGGACAAAATCTTGATACAGGTGCAAAGGTTGTCCATACAGGAAAGAACACAAGCTCATATATTAATACTAAGTCAATATCAAAGGATGGTGGAATTAGTACATTCAGGTCATCAGTTATAGTTAATTCCAAGGCAGAGAATTCCAAGGCTTCTGTATCGTGTCAGTCACTTATGCTTGACAGCATATCACGTTCAGATACAATCCCGGCAATGGATATTAAGACAAGCAAGGCGGATGTCGGACACGAAGCACAGATTGGAAGCATAAGCGATGAAGCAGTATTCTATCTTATGTCAAGAGGAATGACAGAGGAAGATGCAAGAGCCTGTATCGTAAGTGGATTTGCAGATAACGTATCTAAGGAGCTTCCACTTGAATATGCAATTGAAATGAATAATCTCATAAGACTTGAAATGAAAGGCAGTATAGGTTAATTGTGCTGATAAGATGAGCAGGAATGGAGAAATTTATGAATAATAATGAATATAGAATAAATGCACTTCCAGCAAAGACATGGTACCAGCTTAATATGAATGATACACGTCTTTTATGGGATGATAATTTAGTACCTTGTAATATGGATACAAAAGGCTGTGATAAGGTATGTTCAGATGTTAATGCTAAAGATTACAGTGATATAGAAAATGCAGTTCTTACAGGTGCAGGCAAAGAAGCAGATGTGTTATTTGAAGCAGGCGTAACTAATACATTACTTGTAAATGCAGATAAAGAAACTAACGGCCAGACATTATATATTAATGTCAATGGCAATGATAAGAACCAGTCAGGAAAGATTATAGTTAATGTAGAGGATAATGTTACATTTACAATAATTGAGAACTTTAAAGGTGAGAGCAGTACAGAAGGCAGGGTAGCATTAAGAACACTTATAGATACAGGTCTTAACAGCAAGGTACGCCTTATTCAGGTATATATGCAGCCAGAAAGCATTGATGTATTAAGCGATACAGGATGCAGGCTTTCAGATGATGCCTCATTTGAGATTGTTCAGGTATTCGTAGGCAGGGGCAGCCTTTATGATGGAATAAGGACAGAGCTTATAGGCAATAATTCTGCATTTACAGCAGATATTGGATACCTTGGAGCTAAGAAGCAGAATATAGATATTAACCTTATATCTAATCATATTGGAAAGAAGACTAACAGCGGGATAAGAGTTGATGGTGCATTAAAGGACGAAGCTTCTAAGCTTTTCAGAGGTTCTATTGATTTTAAAAATGGTTCTTCTGGTTCAGTTGGTGCAGAGACAGAAAATGTACTTTTACTTGGCGAAGATGTCAGAAATAAGACAATACCTCTTATACTCTGTGCAGAGGAAGATGTTAATGGTTCACACGGAGCTACAATCGGTGAGCTCGATGAGGAAACATTGTTCTATTATGCTTCAAGAGGCATTGATAAGAAGAACGCTGAGGATATAATGACTAAAGGAAGAATTGAAGTTATTATAAGAAAGATTAATGACGAGGACACAGAAAAGCTTGCAGAGGAGCAGCTTGAAGAAGTGTTGCAGTAATGGAGGCAGTAATGGAGATTAAAGAGCAGAAAGATTATAGAAAAGATTTTCCACTTCTTAATAATAATTCTTCTATATATATTGATAATGCGGCAACAGCACAGAAGCCACAGTGCGTAATTGATGCTGAAAGCAGATTTTATGAGGTTAATAATGCCAATCCTCTCCGTGGCTTTTATCCATTAAGTCTTGCCGCTACTAAGGAATATGAGGATGCAAGGGAGGTTGTAAGACAGTTTCTTAATGCGGACTCTGATAAGGAGATAATCTTTACAAGAAATACAACAGAAAGCCTTAACCTTGTTGCATACAGCTATGGTATTAATAATCTTAAGGCTGGAGATGAAATAGCAGTTTCAATAATGGAACACCACAGCAATCTTCTGCCATGGCAGATGGTTGCAAGAGTGACAGGTGCAACTTTAAGATATCTGGAATGCGAGAAGGACGGAACATTAAAAGATGATACTCTTAAAGAGGGAATTAATGCTAATACTAAGATCGTTGCAGTTGCACAGGTTTCCAATGTATTAGGCTGTGTCAATCCAATTAAAAAGATAGCCCAAATAGCACACGATAATGGTGCTGTTATGGTTGTTGATGCGGCACAGAGTGCTCCACATATGAAGATTGATGTAAAAGATTTAGATGCTGATTTTCTTGCGTTTTCAGGACATAAGCTTATGGGACCTATGGGAATTGGTGTACTTTATGGTAAGGAAAGCATACTTAAGAATATGCAGCCATTTCTTACAGGTGGTGAGATGATTAATTCAGTTACTAGAGATGGTGCAACTTATGCAGAACTTCCACACAAGTTCGAGGCAGGAACGGTAAATGCGGCAGGAGCTGTTGGTCTTGCAGCAGCAATTAAATACATTAGTGAGATAGGCTTTGATTATATACAGCAGAAAGAAGAAAGACTTGCAAAGATTGCTATTAACGGACTTAAAGACCATAAGTACATTCATATATTAGGCTCTGATGATTATAAGAACCATACAGGAATAGCAGCATTTACAATAGATGGGGTTCACCCACACGATGTAAGCGAGATATTATCTTCTGACGGAATAGATGTAAGGGCTGGGCATCACTGTGCACAGCCACTGCTTACATTTCTTGGAGTTAATAATGCGACAAGAGCAAGTTTTATGTTCTATAATACAGAGAAGGAAGCAGAAGCATTTGTTGAGAGTGTGCTTAACGTAAGAAGGAGAATGGGTTATGATGAATAGAGGCTTTTATAATGAGATACTTACAGAACATAATATAAGACCAGAATTTAAACACGACTTAGAAGATGCCAATATCGTCCTTGAGGGTGTAAATCCTAACTGTGGTGATGATATATGGCTTAAGCTTAAGGTTGAAGACGGTATTATTAAGGACGGAGCTTTTATTGGAGATGGCTGTGCTATATCCCAGGCATCGGCTGATATTATGCTTGGGATGATAATTGGAAAGACTAAAGAAGAAGCTTTAAAGCTTGGAGATTTATTCTTTAAGATGATTAAGGGTGAAGCAACCGATGAGGAGATTGAAGAATTAGACGAGGCATCAGCACTTAAAGATATATCACATATGCCTGCAAGAGTAAAGTGTGCTGTACTTGGCTGGCATACATTAGATGAGGCATTAAATAAGGAGTAATATGGCAAAGTATATTATGGCACTTGATCAGGGAACGACAAGCTCAAGATGTATATTATTTGATAAGGCTGGCAATATCTGTTCAATGGCACAGAGGGAATTTGAACAGATATATCCTAAGCCGGGCTGGGTGGAACATAATCCAATGGAGATATGGTCAACACAGTATGCAGTTATGTCTGAGGCTATGGCACTTTTGGGTGCTAAGCCTAATGATATAGCAGGCATTGGAATAACCAACCAGCGTGAAACTACAATTGTGTGGGATAAAGAAACTGGTGAGCCTGTATACAATGCTATTGTATGGCAGTGCAGACGTACAGCCAAGGATATTAATCTGCTTGTAAAAGATGGTTATGCAGATGTAATCAAGGCAAAGACAGGGCTTGTTCCAGATGCGTATTTTAGTGCAACTAAGATTGCGTGGATACTTAGTAATGTAGCAGGAGCAAGGAAAAAGGCAGAAGAAGGCAGATTGTTATTCGGCACGGTTGATACATGGCTTATATGGAAACTTACAGGCGGGGCAGTGCACGTCACGGATTATACTAATGCTTCAAGAACTATGCTTTTTGATATTCATAACAGGTGCTGGGATAAAGAACTTCTTGAAAAGTTCAACATACCAGAGGTTATGCTTCCTATGGTAAAACCTTCAAGTTGTATATATGGTTATACAGACCCTTCTGTTCTTGCCGGAAATATCGCAATAGCAGGTGCGGCAGGTGACCAGCAGGCGGCACTTTTTGGACAGTGCTGTTTTGAGCCGGGAGAAGTAAAGAATACATATGGAACAGGCTGTTTTCTTCTTATGAATACAGGGGACAAGCCGGTGGATTCTAAGCATGGTCTTATAACTACGATTGCGGCAGGAAGTGATGACCAGCTTCATTATGCACTTGAGGGAAGTGTATTTACAGGCGGTGCAATTGTGCAATGGCTTCGTGATGAGATGAGGCTTATAAGAAGCTCCTCACAATCAGAAGATTATGCAAGAATGGTAAATGACACTAATGGAGTATATATTGTTCCTGCATTTTCAGGAATGGGTGCACCTTACTGGAATCCTTATGCAAGAGGCTGCGTTGTAGGCTTATCAAGAGGTGCTAACAAGGAACATTTTATAAGGGCATCGCTTGAGTCAATAGCATATCAGACATATGATGTGTTAAAGGCAATGGAAAGTGACACAGGACATATAGTTAAAGAGTTAAAAGTAGATGGCGGGGCAAGTGCCAATGATTTCCTAATGGAATTTCAGGCAGACATTCTTGGAGCTAAGATAAGACGTCCTAAGTGTATAGAAACTACTGCACTTGGTGCGGCATATCTTGCTGGTCTGGCAGTTGGTTTCTTTAAGGATCTGAATGAGATAAGAGATAACTGGCAGTTGGCTTCCACATTTGAGAGCAGTATGGCACCATCAGACAGGGATAACCTTCTCGCAGGCTGGAGAAGAGCCGTAAAATGTGCCATCTCTTATACAGATGAATAAAACTGAATAAAAAATATATTGTTTTTGCTTTGTTATTGTATATAGTGTATAATTTTAAGCATATATATCAGGGAGGAAGAGGTTTTGGATAATAATGTACTAAAGGCACTTAATGTAATAGAGCAGGTCAACAATGTTATATTAGGAAAAGATAAACAAATAAGAGAGATTATGGCGGCATTTCTGGCCGGAGGACATATACTTTTGGAGGATATTCCGGGGGTTGGTAAGACAACACTTGCGACAGCATTTTCTAAAGCAATGGCACTTGACTGCAAGAGGGTGCAGTTTACTCCGGACGTAATGCCGTCTGATCTTACGGGGTATTCAGTATACAGAAATGACTTAGGCCAATTCATATATCAGCCGGGAAGCGTGTTCTGTAATCTGCTTCTTGCTGATGAGATTAATAGAACATCACCTAAGACACAGTCAGCACTTTTAGAGGTTATGGAAGAAAGAAAGGTAAGCGTTGAGGGCGTTACCAGAGAAGTTCCAGAACCTTTTATTGTTATTGCAACACAAAATCCACTTGGTAATGCAGGAACACAGAGCCTTCCAGAAGCACAGATGGATAGATTTATGATTACTTTATCAATCGGTTACCCTGATTATGAAAGTGAGCTTGATATGGCTATGTCTGTAGGAAAGCAGAGCAGGACAAGTTATATGACACCTGTGGTAAGCATAGATGATTTTATAAGTATGCAGAATAAAATATATGATGTATATATGAACGAGAGCATATACAAATATATAGTTAATCTTGTTACAGCTACTAGAAAGTCACGTTATATAGAAAGAGGTGCAAGTCCTAGAGCAACTATAGCACTTGTAAAGATGTGTAAGGCGTGGAGCTGGCTTAACGGAAGGGATTATGTTGTTCCTGCGGACGTTATTGCACAGTTTGAGTATGTTATAACACACAGAATAATTCTTAATATGGCGGCTAGAATGGATGGTAAAGACAAAGCAGAAGTGATTAATGATATTTTGAAATCAGTTGCTAAGCCAGCAGTAGGAAAGAAGGCATAATGACAGGTGTATTTTTGATTATTATACTTGCTGTTGTGTGGTATGTAGCAGGCATATTTCATTCATTTGCACTTATGCTTTATGTAGCTGTTAACCTTCTGATAATAGCAGGTATGTATATATTAACCCGTATATATAAAAGAAATGTTGCATTTGATTTTAATGTTAATCTGGCTGAGGGGTTAAAGAATTCTGGCTGCCAGTTAAGAATTAATGTAAGCAATAAAACAGGAATACCAATCACGAAAATCAGATTAGATGTAGTCGTGTCATATTGTGATAAGAAAGGTAAAGAATACAAGAAATACCGAAAGAACGTAAAGCTGTACGGAGGCTGTAAAGGCAGGAAGGATAATATGGATTTATCTGTCAGCCTGCCATATTGTGGAATGGCTGATGTAAAGATAGTTAAAGCAAAAGTGTATGATTGCACAGGCTTGTTTCATTGCACAATAAAGCCTTTAAGCATAATGAATATTTTGATATTTCCAGAAGCTGAAAGCAGTATATATGAAGGTGCTTTTTCACAATATGAAAGCAACAATAATATAGAATCGTATATCAACAGAAAAGGCAGTTCACACGATGATATAAGACAGATAAGGGAATATCAGACAGGAGATTCTTACAGGCATATACACTGGAATTTAAGTTCAAGAACAGGAGATCTGCTTATTAAGGAATTCTGTGGACAAGTTGACAGGGAGATACTTGTGCTTCTTGATACACTGCCTGATGATATTAATAATATTGAGCGTATGAGTAACTTTTATGACAAGACAGCTGTGCTTGTTATGGGATTTATTCAGGATAACACGAAGGTATCAGTGCTGTGGAATGATCTTAATTCTGGAGCTTTATGTAAACATACAGTATCAGATTATGATGATTTAAAGAATGTATACTATATATTATATAGGCTTCATTATAATTGTCGTAATAATGATACGGATATTAACAGGGAATACAGCCTTGGAGAGTATATTGATAAGAATATCATAAAGATAGATACATCATCTGATGTTACTGAGTTATTGGGAGAAAATGTATATGGAGAACGTGCGTATTAATGTAAGGCAGGCACATTCTGACACATATAATGGTAATCCTTATATAGCCTTTGCAGGGATAATGACAGGGCTGTTATCGGTTATATTATTTGTTGATGAATTAGATGCTGTCAGTTTTACAGTTGTGGGAGTATTATTATTCTCAGGAATATATGCGTATATTTTAAGTTATGCACATTATAATAAAAGAAAGTTTCTGCCATTTGTGATAGTGGGAGAAGTGGTTGTAATGGCTATATTGTCTGTATTTAATATACAACGTATATCAGAGCAGTCTGTATCAATAATGCAGGCACTGGTTGACGGACGGGCAAATACACAGAATGTTACATATGTGGTGTTTGTAAGCAGTGTCGTGCTTATTTATATTATATATCTGTTAGAGGTTATATTTAAAAACCGTGTTATATTGACATTGGTTACAGTTGTAATGCTTGCAGCTTCACCTATATTAAGATTAGAGGTAAGCTTGTTTCATATATTTGTAATAGTTATGCATCAGGTTATAGTGGGAGTGTCTTACGCTGTGCTTGGAAGACGTAAGAAAATGCTGTATACAACAAGAAGCGGAAAGTTGATACATAAGAAAAGTATAATATATTGTATCGCAGCGACAGTGATTATTTTCTTTGCAGCTGATATTATTACCAATATATTTTCTGAATATATGTATGGTTCTATTTCGGGCATAGAGCAGACTATCTATAAGACATCAAAGAGAATATCAGGCAAGGGTTCTGATGTTAAGATTAATGGGGAGATAAGTTCAGGCAATAATTACCAGTCTGGAATTACCCAGATGACAGTTACGGTAAGTAAAATGCCAACAGAGGATTTATATCTTTACGGTTTCAGAGGTGGCGAATATAAGGGCGGAAGCTGGGATTCAACTGATGATGATACTATATGTAAGAATATAGACAGAACTGAATTTAAGAAAGAAACGATATCACAGCCTGTTTACGCATCAACATATTTTAAAAAGATGTATTATTATATTAATATATATATGAGGAACAGCGGAATTGTTGCGACCTCTAACAATAATAAAATAAACAGAAAATTAGATGTTAAATATGTTAATGATAATTATAAACAGACAATAGAGCCTTATTACAATAGTGGTTATAAGAATTTCAGCAAAGGTGATGACGGAAAGAAAACATACAATATTGAATATATTGAACAGGCAGATATGCAGTCTGAATGGAGAGAGAAGAGTAATGAAAAATATAATACAACAGTTCGGGATTATAAAAATGTACAGCAGTTGTATAAGGCAGCTATGACTCCAATCTATTCTGCTGTATCCAAAAGTTTGGTTCCAAGGCTGACTTCATATGTTCAGGCTAATCCATTAACATCACTAAGGGATAAGACTACATTTATTATGTATACACTGCTAAGCAATACAAGATATACAAGAACTCCGGGGGTAATGTTGGGAACATCAGATATTGCGGAGGATTTTCTGTTTAATGCACAGAGGGGTTACTGCGTTCATTATGCAACGGTGGCTACAATTATGTACAGGCTGTACGGAGTTCCAGCAAGATATGTATGTGGTTACAGATTAAGTGCCGAGGACTTCAAGGAAACTGATCAGTCAACTTATGTTGCAGAGGTTTCTGATAAAAAAATGCACGCGTGGACGGAAATATTTATTGATAATTATGGCTGGGTTCCTGTAGATGTTACGCCAGCAAGTGATGGAAGCTGTGCAGTTTCATATCCGGGTTATGATATTAATACATTTAACAATGTTATGAGTGAACACGGCTGGACACTCGATAAAGCGAGCATTAGCGGTGATAGCAGTGAAGATGTAACTTATGTAAGTACAAGAAGCGGAGCTGTTAAGGTGGCATTAAAAAAAGGCTTTAAAGCAGCTGTAGTGGTTGTTAAATATATAGCAATACTGACTCTTGTTATATTAATTGTCTTGCTGCCATTATGGATTAAGTTATACAGGGTAAGCAGGCTCAGGAAAATTCAGTCTTTAAGTTCGTGTGATATATATGAAAGATTAATGGAAATGCTGCATTTTGCGGGAGATTTTACCGGATATAACGGGACAGAGGAAGATTTTGCTTATAAGCTTTCGGAACGTTATGGCAATATTACATACGAAGAAGCAAAAAATGTATACGATAGTATGATGTATATACGTTTTGCTGATACAGATAAAGGCAGGTCATATTATAAGAAGAATGTATTGGCCTTATACAGAAAAGCGGCGGAAGAAACTTATAAGGAATTAAAGAAGAAAAAGAGAATAGTATTCAAATATGTGCATTGTTATATCTGATTTTAATATTGACGAATAATTTCTTTCGCATTATTATATGTTATATATAACAATGGAGGAAAAATATATGACGTTAGCTCTTATAACAGCAAAACAGGTTATTGTATTATTTATATTAATATTTTCTGGATTTATATGCGTTAAGACAGGTGCAGTAAAAATAGAGGGAAGGAAGTCATTTTCTGACCTTCTGGTATATTTTGTTGTGCCTTGTATGATAATTAATTCTTATCTGACAGAATTTGATGACAATATTTTTAAAAATATATTGTACGCACTGGGATTAAGCATACTGCTTTTAGTTGTTGGATTTGCCATAACATTTTTATTATCTTTTAAGTTAAAAGGAGATAATGTGCCTATCGTAAGATTTGGTTGTATGTTTTCTAATGCAGCATATATGGGATTTCCCCTGATACAGGCTCTATTTGGAAGCGAGGGACTTATATATGCAAGTGCCTTTGTGACAGCATTTAATATATTTTTATGGACACTTGGATATTCAATTGTAAGCAGAACCTTTGATTTAAAAGCAATTGTTAAAAAGATATTCACAACACCAGCTATAATATCAGTGTTTATCGGACTTTTAATATTTATTGCAGGAATTCCGCTTCCAGATATTATAAGCCAGCCAATAAGTTATGCGGCGGCTATTAACACGCCATTATCTATGTTTATTACAGGTATGATAATTGCGGCAAGCCCAATAAAGAATATGTTTAATAATAAGCTTGTATATTTTGCAATTATTGTCAGAATGTTCATTATACCTGTAGTGTGCATAGCTATTTTTAAAATATTTAATATCAGCGGAATGGCTGCTGATGTTGTAATTATTCTTGAGGCATGTCCTTGTGCAGCTATAACAACAATGTTTTCAATAGAATTCGGACATGATGAGAATCTTGCATCAGGTTCGGTTGTATTTACGACACTTCTTTCTATAATAACATTGCCATTATATGCACTTATATTAACAAATATTATAAAATAGGCATTATCGCTACATATTTAAACATCATAATAAAATGGCATATGCTTCCTGCCATAACAAATAAGTGAAAGATTTCATGTGACCCAAAATATTTATGCTGTGCATTAAATATAGGAAGCTTCAGTGCGTAAATGACACCGCCGATTGTATATATAATTCCACCGGCAAGAAGCCAGTTGAATGCGGCTTTTGGAAGTGCATTAATAATCTGTGTAAATGCAAGAACGCAAATCCAGCCCATGAGAATATACAATACTGAAGAAACCCATTTTGGACATGTTACCCAGCAGAGCTTGAAAATGATTCCAATAGCCCATACAAGGACAAGTAGTGGAATTCCCTGCTTTCTATCGAGAGCCAGTAAGCAAACTGGTGTGTAGGAACCGGCAATAAGCACAAATATCATGCAGTGGTCAAGCTTTTTTAAAATCATATTGACCTTTGGAGAAAGGTCGAATGTGTGGTATGTTGTGCTTGCCGCGTATAAAAGAATCATGCTTACTATAAATATAGTAAGAGAAATAACATGCACAGTGTCCGGTGCGGACAAGGCACGTATTATAAGAGGCGTTGCTGCAAATACAGCCATAAGCATTCCTATAAAATGTGTAATTGCACTGCCGGGATCTTTTATCTTAAAGTGATTACTGTTACTTGTAAAATTAGTCATAAAAATCATTCCTTTCATTAAAACGATGATAAGTAGTAATTAAAACTACATGCTGGTGTAATGATAATACATCAAGAAGTATAAAAAATCAATATATATCTATGTAAAATTTATGTAAAAAATATTCACAATAAAATCAGCCTGTATCCTCGGAAATTCAATAAAAAATATATAATATGCACAAAAAACTAAAATAAACTTGAATTAAATTGACAAAAAATGCACAATGTTGTATGGTAAAGATACTTAAATAAAATACTTGTGCAAAAGTCGTGAAAATAATGTATTTTATTTAAGATGGGTTTTTACAAATGGGGTGTATATGGTCACCCCAAGTTTTTAAAACCTGTATAAAGAGTTATTCTATAGATTATTTCTATAGGCACGAAGAGTGCAAAAGGAGGATTTTATGAGGAGATTCAGAAAAGCAGCGGCACTTGGTCTTGCTGCACTGATGGCGGTCGGCTCAGTGAATTTTGCTGGAGTTACGACAGGAGCCGCTGGTCTGCCAACAACAGACGGACATGACAAGTACGTAAATAAGAACGTATTTGATGTAATTTCAAGCGACACATTTGGTACAAAGGAACTTGAGAGTCCTTTGTTTGATAAGACAAAAGGTTCTAGTGATATTACAGATTTACAGGTACCAACACTTGCATA